>MDSY01097748.1_pt1 | contig 15746 bp, 7 predicted proteins | sample 811131 | NCBI WGS metagenome assembly MDSY01 (sample SAMN05326643, study PRJNA326480) | marine metagenome | isolation source: seawater | place: Atlantic Ocean: South West | collected 2010
CAATCTTCTGATTCATCAATTAATACAATCTCGCAATAATCCTTCTTGGTTTGTATCAATTTGTTGGAATCATTGTAATCTAGGCTAAAACCAACTTCATCACCATCACTATCACGATAATCTCGCTTGTCGTTTGGAAGATCGTCACCATTGTCAGAGAATCCATCTCCGTCTGAATCTACACATCCATATTTCTCAATCACAACATATGTGACGGTTAAACTACCATCATCTTGAATTTCAGGGACATATGCATTCGTTGAATTACCTATTTCCAAAGGACAGGTGTCTGGATCATTTCCTTGCAAATTATCTCCATAGCCATCTCCATCGGTATCAATCCATTGAGTGTCATCATAAATAGCGAAATCCGCACCGTTTGCGGTAGTCCAATCATCATCAGGGTCTGAGTATCCATCTCCATCTGAGTCCTTACATCCTCTCCTGTCAATTGTTGAAAATCCATTTTGTGACGGGCAATTATCACCATTGAAACCGTCTACCTCATCACCAAATCCATCTCCATCAGAATCTTTCCATTGAGTTGGTTCTTCAGGGAACCTGTCCCCGCCTTGTCCATCCTTATTGTCGCCAAAGCCATCTCCATCTGTATCGCTCCATTGGTCAGGATTGTTAGGAAATGCATCGGACTGATTTCCATCCAAATTATCGCCATAACCATCTCCATCTGTATCGCTCCATTGCGATTGATCTAATGGGAATGCATCTGGATTGTTTCCATCAATATCATCTCCATAACCATCTCCGTCTGTATCTTCGCTTTGAGTGGAATCTGAAGGAAATACATCTATGCTGTCTGTAACTCCATCTCCATCAGAATCCAGATCGAAAAGCCTAACTTTTGAAGAAGATGAAAATGCTGAAATGACATACAGTTCGCCTGAATCGCCATAAACTCCCATCATTACTCTACCAGCGGAGCTGAAATCATAATCTTCAGAGAATGTTGTTGCATTTATTATGTGCAACTTACCATTTTGAGTCCCCACAAAGATTTCTCCATTTTCGCCTATGTTGATGGAAATAATAGTTTGTGAGCTAGAGATAGATGTAGATTCCATCGACCAATCTGAAAAATCATATCTGAACAAATCGCCATTCGCACAACCAACCAATATGTTTCCATTTCCGTCGTTGATTATCTTACTAGGATACGATGAGAAATCTGAGAGACTTCTTTCTAGAACTCCGCTCTGTGTTGTGACTTTGACCAGATTGTCTCGCCCTCCAGTGACAATCCTATCCTCAGAAATTATACTCATCGATGTCATTGCTGTATTATGACTCGGTGTTGAGGTCATAGTCCACCCATTAATGTCGTATTCTTTTGCTCTACGTTCTCCTCCGTAATAGCCGAGCCAAATTTGACCTTCTGTGTCCCAGACAACGGAATCTACTGAGTTGGATGTGTTAATAGATCTAGAGACTATTCGCAATTCTGTGTTAACAACATACACGCCTTCAGTATGCGCAACCGCCACCTGCAAACCTGTGGCATCTGGAGTTGCAGAATTAACTGTCGCATTGAGCTCGATTGACCATTGTGTTATCAACTCACCACTGCCCCAAAAATGCTCAGAGATATTACCGGTGTTTGTAACAGTGAGTAGAGTAGATGATGATGAAAAAGATGTGTGAACGAGTCTGTCATCTAAGGTATCTATAACACCTACATCTAGTAAATTGGATTGTGCTTCTGCCTGAGGTAAAAATGGCAATACTAACAAAGCGAGAATCACTGCTAGAAACTTCCTCATGTTCCTCTCCAATAATTGATGACCTATCAATGGCTCGGAGAGGGTTATTTGTGTAGTGTTCACACTACTCTTCCTTCTCTTTCAAATTTAAATCAGTGTTTGGAGGGTTCACCGGTCTGAGTATAGTTACCGGCTTTAGAGTGGTCGTCTCAACGGTTTTCGGCTCGCTTCTTGGTTTCATACCAGGCGCAGATGAAGGAGGTGCGCCTCGCTTCTTTACAGGATTCAATACCCCTTTTGAAACAGGCTTTAGTATGGTTGTCTGCTCTACTGCATCCAATCTCTTAATTGGAACCAGTGTTGCTGTTGGGATTGGTTTTACCTCCAATTCTTCTGTTTCCACCTCTTCAGTTGCTATCAAATCTGGACCTTCATCCTCAGAAGGAATTTCAGGTTCGATGATTTCTTCTTGAATATCATCTGCTATGACTTCTTTAATTGATTCCTCAGGTTCAATTTCTTGGATTTCAGGTGCTACTGGTTTAATTCCTGAAATATCAAGATCAGGCTTGCTCACAATCTGTTCTCTAACAGGCTCGACAAGTGGCTTGACTACGCTTGGAGGGGTGACTACTGATGGTTGCAGTGGTTGACGTACGATCTTTGGATGAATCGGTTGTGGTAGAGTTGCAGGTCTTGAGGCGGTTTGCATTCCAACAATTGGATTTTTCACAGGTCGAGCCAGTGGCTGAGCTCCGCTCAGTGACTTTGCTGCTGACCTAGGCGCTCGCATGCCTGCTAGACCAAGAGATGGTGCATGTTGAGCGGCTGCCTGTGCCAAGGCGCCACGTGGAGCACGTCCAGCTGCAGCACCCAATGCATCAGGTCTAGCACCTAAGGCAGACGGATCCATTCCTACTGCAGTCGGCCTCTGTTGTGTGCCTTTCCCAGATATTGCTTGTAACCAAGACTGACGTTTCTCTGCTCTGCTGTCTTGCGATTGTAGTGTCTCAAATTCAGATTGCTGCTCAGCTAATCTAGCTTCGTCCGCTTCAATTTCACTCTGAACCTTACCTTCGATGGTTTCTCTCATTTTCGTTTCAGCCATCTGACGGAAATCATCCATCTGTTGTGTTAGAGAGGATAATCTGTCACGTATTTCTGCTCTCTTGACTCCTAATTGAGCCTCAATCTCGGCACGAATATTTGCCTCTCGCTTACGAACCTCGATCAATGCCTTGTTGCGCATTATCTCCTCGCGCTTGTCGAGCTGTCTCTCAAGTTGTGTTGCGACTTCTTCTTCCTTTCTTGCTCTAAAGTCAGCGAGACGTTGCTCCATGTCTGCTTCAAGTTCGAGAACTGTTTCTTCCTTTAGTAGGTCAAGATCGGTTTCATGAGTTATTCTCTCGTTCCTCAAACGAGCGTCAATCTCGGACATTATTGCCTTCTTTGCTGCGGATTCTCGTGCTTGGAATTCTAATTCTAATCTTTCAGACCAATCGGTCTTCTTTGATTCGTACTTGTCCGACATTTGGTCATGTAATTCAGCTTCTCTCTCATATCTGAATCGTGCTAAGCGGTTCTGTATTTCCGCTTCTCTGGCATTTCGGTATGCTGCGAATTCCTGATCCATTCTCGATTCCAATTCAGATTCGATTTCAGATTCTAGTGACTTGGAAATATCATCGACTGCCTTCGAAAATGTTAGGTCGTATTTTTCTCGCAATCGACTTTTTCGCTCAGCTAATTTTTCAATATGCTTCTCTTCTATTTGGCGCTCAACTTCACTGCGAAGTTGTTCTTTACGCCTTGCGACTGCAAGTTCAACGTCTTGGCGCATCCTTTCTTCCAATTCAGTAGTCTCGGACTTCAGACGCTTTTCTAATTCATCTTGTATTGAAACCGCGATATCTTCTTCCAGCCTTAAACTACGTCGTTCATATTCAGCACGCATTGTAGCCTCTCTTTGTTTGAGTCTGAGTTTCAATTGCTGTTCTAGGCGTGTTCTAATTCCACGTCGCAGTGCTTCCTCTCTTTCCGCTAATTTCTGAGATTGAACTTCTTCCAATTTTAGAACTTCATTCGATTCCATTTCATGGAACCTGCTTTCCATTTCAGCCTGGATTGTGGATTCTAATTCTCGTATTTTCCTTTGAAGTGATTGATTGAACTCGATTTCTAATCGCTCTCTTTGTAGAGCAAGCCTCTGTTTATGTTCATCAGATAACTGTCCTTCGAGTTGGGAAATTACAGACACTCTATGTTCCTCGACTTTGCGTTCCTGTTCGACGTCTAGTGATTCTTTGAGAGATGATACTTCCCTTTCTAATCGCATCTCATGCATTTCCCTGAGTCTTATTTCCTCACGGGTGAGTGTTTCTGATTCAAGATTAGACAACTCGTCTTCCATTTGTTTACGAAGATCTCTTTCAAAGGATTCGAGTGTCATTGAATGTTGCACATCAAGTTCTGAAGCCATATTATCCTGCATTATTGATATTCTCTCAGCTAGTGCTTCTCTGCGTAATTTAGCCTCTCTTCTAATTTTAGCTCGGATCCTTTCTTCTTCGCGAAAGCGGGAGCTTTTCATCATAGTCTGATCAAGACTTGGGCTTGATGTAGAGGTCAATTGTGACCTTAGTTTTGAGAGATCCATATGCCCAGATTCCCCTCTCATGTCACCATCTTTTGCTCCAGACTTGCTGACGCTAGCACTCATAGGATCCCCATCCGGCACTTCATCCTATTCTCATGATAAATAAGGAACGCGATGCAATCGATTGCGCGCGGTGCGATTTATACGACGTTTGAGGTCTGCCGTTATTCTTCATTTTCTCTACCCATTTCGTCCTCTACGATACTTGGTCCGAGAGTTATGTAAACTAAAATTAAAACCAAAGAAATAGAGAATAACAACATGGTAAATGCTGTGCCATCCAAATCACTGGCAAAATCGTCTCTGTCCGTGAAGGACATAGCATGAATTACTGCAAACAGAACTGCTGCAAATTGCATTACTGATAAACGAAGGGGAAAACCTGATTTCAGCTTTGACATTTTTCTGTCAGATATCATCAAACCTCCACTGATTAGCATAATCGGGAGAATTGTAAAATCAAGATACGGATGATCGCCTTCTCCAAAACATACATCGCAACTCCAGGTAGATAGATCTGGGCCAATACCGGATGATGGTTGGAGCCAAATTAGACCTGCGGCTGAAATAACAAACATTGCACTAGCCGGCGAGGATAAGCCGAAAAAGTATGGGACATATCCTCCCTCATCATGTTGAAACCTTGCCAATCTTAGCATGCCACAGGCGATTAACCAACAGCAAGCAATTGCAAGGCTTATTGTCCAAATTGGGCTTGCACCCCCCCATCTTCCAAACATAACGAATACTAGTAGAGCAGGAGCAACACAGAAAGAAATGCAATCAGACATAATGTCAAGAGAACCACCTAGTAATTGTCTCTTAGAATATCTTCTTGCAATTGGCCCGTCAATAATATCTCCAAGTGCAGAGAGTAAGATACAAAGCATTGCGGCCCAAACGTAATCGGTTTTGATACCTGATTGATACGGATTTTCTGATATATCCTCAACTGCTAACAATAGCAAAAATATTGCACAGGTTCCAAGCAACCCATTGGTGATAGTGATGTAGTCCGCCAAACCCATCATTCTGTATGTGGTTTTCATACAATCCCTCAGAATTTTACCTTGAATGATACCTCACACGCAGGGCAGTTTATTTCTCTCTCACCCGGACGCTTGTTCATTCTTAATTTTCTATCGCAAGCTGGGCAAGTAACCTCTACTTTGGGCCTGTGAGGCTTAAGAACGAAATGTGCATCGCAAGCAGCGCACTTTAGGTTTGCAGGTCTCTTGTCGACTCCAACTACTAAAATTTTAGAGCATTTAGGACAACTGACTTTCTCCTCTCTCCACCTTTTTCTTGTTCCTTCATGTTCTACCTTAACTTCTGCTTTACACAGTATGCATTCAATGATTCCCAATCCATTTGGTAGAAGGTTGTTACATTTGGGGCAAGTCAAATCTGGAGCCCCGATTCTGGATTCTACACCTGGGGTTTCTTCTTCCAACATATTATTTCACCCTAAATTCAACATTACAATAAAGCTCAATTTTTCCTACCTATGATTTCCAGTTTTTCTAATGTTACAGAATCTAATGATAGACTCGACTCAGAGATTTCAAGTAACTCTCTGAGCATAGTTCTTGCAGCTGCCTGAACTCTCGGATTAGATAGGTCAATAGATTCTAGAGAATTATCATTGGATTGTACGGAACCATCACTTGGCAAAGGGACCCTGTCTATTACACACCACCATCTTGTTCTGCCTTGATCCCTGTGGTTCATGACCAATCCCAAGGATTCTAATTTCTTTAGGTGATGATAGAGGTTATACCTATCAACTCCAACGATTTTCTGCAATTGAACTGTCGTATACTCATCAGCATCTAACAAAGCGACGTAAAGTGCTCTTCGTGTAGGATGCATCAATGAAGTACTGACCGGGTCTGCATGAATCCTAGGCATATGTGTCACCGTTATTGTGTCCTAATGGTTATGAGGCTTCAAGGTAGCGTCGATTTTTGGATTGAAAGAAGAAAATAGTTGACGAAACGAATTAATCGTTCCATCCCAAATAGAAGTTGCAATTTCTCGTATGAGTTTTACCGTTCCTCCGGTTCCAGAAAGTCTCGCTCCATTGACAATCACGCCAATTACACTCAATTCATGAACCAAGACGCCGAAAGCAAGGCTGTCATACACGTCAGCAATTACACCATAGACTAATGCGAGGGTTATCGCAACTGAGTAAGCGATATTCAGAGTCAATACTCGATGGGTATTCCTCGAGTGGTCGATCAAATCAGAAATCAGCCTAGGATCATCTCCTGGTATCAAAACATCTGCTGCTTCAAGGTTAGCTGACTCGCCACTTCCTATCGCTATACCCACATCCGCTGCTGCCATAGCAGCAGCATCATTGAATCCATCTCCAACCATTAGCGTGATATGTGTCTTTGACCGTTCTTGGACCCACCTTACCTTCGCTTCTGGGGTCATATCGCCTCGAACTGCCGACTCTGGCATTCCTACTTCCCTCGCTAGATTATTTACAGCATCCTGGTTGTCACCTGACAAAATTTCCACATTTATCCCTTGGTCATAAAGCGATTTAATCAATTCTGCCGTACCATCTCGTATATCATCATGAATGAATGTAAATAATGCTACTGGCTTGTCATCCTTAGTTAGTAAACTTGCGCCGTGACCATTTCTCTTTGCCTCTTTCAAGGCGGTCAACAATTTTCCGCTTACCATTGACTCGTTGGCTCTTACAAAAGACACATCCCCGCCATTGAATTTAGCATAGACACCATCTTCACCGTCTGATATTTCTGATACAGTCTTAGGCTGAATGGATTCATCTTGTGCAAATGATATGATAGATTCGGCATAAGGATGGTTTGATGACACTTCAATACCTGCTGCCAAAGCAATAGCAGCATCGCGTTTGCGTCCTCTAGACAGAGTTATCTCACCCACTCTCGGCTTGCCCGATGTTAGTGTCCCTGTTTTATCAAGGAGTGCCAAATTGACTTTAGATAACGCCTCTAAGACATCTCCTCCTCGCGCAATTGCTCCTGTTCTTGCAGCTTTTGCTAGACCTGCAGCATGCGGTATTGGAGATGCTAATAACAAAGCACACGGACAAGCGACTACCCACAAAAGTAGGATTAGTTTAGGCTCTGCAGTTGGTTGTACAATGTAAGCAAGGAATGCTCCAATTAACACGACGGGTATCCAAATTGCAGTAAAACTCTCGATAGCTCCCTGCAATCTTGTTGGTTTTTCTTTGAACTCGTATACTTTGTCAATCAACCCTGACAATCTCGTTTCATCCCCAACAGCAGTGACCTCTATCTTTACTGGCCCCCTTGCTAGAGTTAATCCTGCTTGTAGTTCGTCACCTGGCTTAACTTCTATTGGAACTGATTCTCCTGTTAGTGGAGCCCTATTAATCGAGCCTGAGCCGGAAATTATTACCCCATCAGCAGGTATTAACTCACCGCTGCGAATCTCTAGCTGATCGCCTTTCATCACCAATCCTATCGGAATTTCCTCTGGTGTAAACGTGTTGAATGCTGTTGGTGCTATTGCTTGGGGACCTGTTACAAGAGAAAATCCACCGCTGAATTTTTTCGACACTCTCCTGGCACTTCTGGGAATACGGTCTAAACCTCCTTGCATCGCTTTTCTAGATTTTACAAGTCCCTCCTCTTTCATATGTTCTGTCCAGGCAACTAAGATAATAACCATCAAAGCCTCACTCCATTCCTGTAATGCGGATGCCCCTATCACTGCTAAAGATGTCAAAACTTGGAATACTAACTGACGATTTTTTACCGATGAATAGGCTTGCTGTATCATTCTATATCCTCCTATTGAGACACCACTTAATCCGAAGGCACCCGTCACCCACGGGTTGTCGAGCACTCTGTCAGAGATTATCACTAGAATGAGCATAATGAATGAAAATCCTGCACCAATCATTCTCCATTGAGAGGGCAATACTCTCTTTGCAGTTTCTTCCTTTAGTTCAAAATCCCTTCCAATGGTTTGCTTCAGAGCATTATCCATGGCTATGCGCAAATCATTATCTGGTTCTGGTAGTACTTGTAGGATGATTTTACCATCTTTGTTAACCTCACAATCCAAAACTCCTGGTTGACGCTTGAGTATCTTAGGTAATTTTTTGACTGTAACTGAGTGTCTGTCTGCGACTTCTGATGCATCTACTCCAGATACTTGCATGAATGGGACATTTGGTGGATTACCCAGTGACTTCAAAATTGCTGAAGCTTCTGAAGTGCTACCCATTTCAAAATTGATATCTAATGTAACTGTGCCTTCTGTCGCACTCACTGTTGATTTATCGACTTGAGGTAATCGGTTGAGAGCATTCATTGCTTTGTATGCACAATCTGGACAATCCATATCTTCAATTGGCCACGATAGAGTGTATTTTCCACCATATTCCTCGACAACAGACATATCGATTATTTCAGCATCGATAGGTATTGATTCAGGAACGGCAGTTTTGGCCGGTTTTGGCGTTTTCTTTGGTATAGGTTCAAGTGATTCGTCATCCTCAAGGGACAAGAATTCATCTGAATCTTCCTGCACATGCAAGCGGAATTATTCATCGATGATGAATGCTCGCATAGTAAGCGTATTCAATAACATCCGATAGGAGTGGATATGAGATGGTTACCAAACAATTGGAAACCGAAGGCTGTTGCGGTCGATATTGATGGAACTATTACTGATTCTAACAAGAGAATTCACCTTGGTGCAATAAAAGCACTAAGAGATTTAGAAAAATCAGGGATTCCTGTAATAATAGCTACAGGTAATGTTCGAGGTGTAACGTATGGATTATGGAGATTCATTGGAGCTAGTGGCCCCATGGTATGTGAAAACGGAGGTGTAGTTTGGCACCCGGATTGGGATAAGCCAATAATTAGAGCAAGTGGTGAAAGGGCCAAGGATGCTGCAAAACACATTTCCAACATTATTGATATTGATGCAAACGGAATCAACACAAACGACTGGAGAGAATCTGAATGGTGCTTATTTCCGGATGAGGATTTAGAATCAATAATCAAAATAATCGAAGAAAGTGAATTTAGGGATTTATCTGTGGTAAAGACAGGGTTTGCTATACATCTTATGGAGCCGCACTTGTCCAAGGGATCTGGTCTACTAGTAGCATTGGAAAAATTTGGCTTATCTGCTGAAGATGTACTCGCTGTTGGAGATGCGCCTAACGACATACCTATGTTCCAGATTGTAGGCCATAGTGTGGCAGTAGGTGGGTGTTTTGATGAGCTGGCAAATGTTGCAAGTGTGGTTTCGCCCCATCATCGTGGGGATACATTTGAACCACTAGTTAGAGAGATCCTCTCCGATTAATGGATTTGAGAAATTACTCGAGGAAATTCTGGTGCCGGAGGTAGGATTTGAACCTACGAAGCATTTCGCAGCGCATCTTGAGTGCGCCCCCTTTGACCACTCGGGTACTCCGGCTATGGCCATGCGCCGCATTCATCAAACATCATTCTTCCTCATCAAAATCATAATTTTGATTGCGCCTAATATATGCTGTAATGAGGACTAGAGTCGAGATAAATACTGAAAGTATAGCAAGCGATAATACAGCAGTTTGAGAGCTCGAGGAGTCTGAACTTCGATCCTGAACACTGGATAGTGGAATTGGGATTTTTTCATCATTGTCCAATTGAATGTATAACCCAAGATTTCCTATTTTCCATGCCTCTACTTCAATATTTACAACTACGCTAGCCTCTGATTGTATTGTCAAATTTATTTCATCCACCATTCTATCATCTGCATCGAACAATGTCATATTTGTTGACCCATCCAAAGCACCAATATTAGTGATTTTTATTTGAATATTAATTATATCACCCAACATAGGACGATACGGTTCGGTTACAATATCAACAACTGTTGGTTCATATGCTATCCATCTAACCACAGTCACAAATGGCTCAGCCTCATTCGTCCCAATTCCAATAGCTTCCCTTCCAGCTGCATCAGTCGCTGTAAACCAAATAAGTATTGAATCACCTTTCTTAGGTTGAACTGTACTCAAATTGATATTTCCAGAATAAAGGTTTGAATTTATACTTTGGAATTCGATTGGTATTGTATCTGCTCCTTGCGACCCCTCAACTATCCTTCCAGAATTTTCGAATTTCCAGTTAACTATCAATGGGGAAGAAGTGAAACCGCCATCATCGATAAGAGTAATCTCGACAGGTACGCTTTCCAAACTATCAGAATCAACACTAACTAAACTGCCTGCTGCCAAACTAAGAGTTGGTGGACTTTGGTCAACTAAAATGTCCATCTCGTCTCCACTTACACTGTGAGTTGAAACTTCATTGAGATTCACTAGCACTTTTATTTGTGTTCCGTAGAATGCAGAGTCTATGACGAACCGATTTGATGATTTTCCGTCAGAATTGAAATTTGAGACTAATAGAGTTGAATCCTTATCGCCAATGAGTTCGATCACGTATGAAGCACTGAACGGTAGATTGTGTGCAGGAATATCTAGACCCCTGTGATATGCACATACCTCTATGTCAACTGCGTCCTGTGCATGGATGTATAAAATCCCATCAACGAACTCCCCCAAAGGAGCAATACGATCTACTGCATCGCTAACCTCTAAATCTATACCTGTATGTAGTTTCCAGGCGAACAAATCGATTGAAGAGAAACCTTCCAATGGAGCGTTTTCATCCCAAAAATTCAGTGATGGCACGTTTGTATTTTCATTAATATCATCAATAAGATCCCATCTCAATTCGAACTGAATCTTGACATCCCAAGTGTTTACTTGCCACCTTTGTATGGTTTCAACTCTTGGAGTTCTGATATAACAGCCTGCATCATAGGTTACATCACCACTGTATGGAGTCCATTCAATAGCACAATAATCGTAATTTTTCGAAAGGTCGAGGCTAACCAAATCAATTGAATTTATTCCATTCTCATCCGATAATGTGAAATTGAATTCATGAGTATTACCTGAAATTAAAGATTCATCGATTATGTCCAATCCAATAGAATCTCCGCTGACTATTGTAGAATACCTTGGTTGAACGTATAGTGTTGCATAAGGATTCTCAGCACTACCTCCATTCAGTAAAGTATTTCCAGCTAAATCTAGACCCTGAACAAAGATTTCCAAAAATCCGGATTCTTCATTTACCAAAGGAACTGTTGATTCGTCTATTAATGGTAAGTCAATAACAACATCCTTTGAACCGATTGGAATTAAGAAATCTATTGACTCCCATCCTCGTCCACTACGATTATACCACAACTCCATGGTTGAAGGTAAACCGTTATCGTCAATCAGGTGAAGTCTCAATGGAATGTCCTGTCCGGGGTGCCAGACGTGACCATCCGCAGGTTGATTTCCTCCTGGGGCTGCAACTTCCAGTGACACCACTCTTGAATTGTTTTTATCAAGTATGAATGTGGCTTTTTGAAATGAGGAGGTTGCATCGTTTGCTGAGCCTACGCCTGATGCACTTATGTTTACTAAATTCGGTATTATACGAAGCACTTGTCCACTATCTATGGCAAATTCTGGCACTGTTATGCTAAGATTGAATTTTCCTTCCTCGTTGATATCTGTCGAAAAATTAGAAAGTATTCCATTATCTGTTTCAAATGAAATAATCACATCTACATCATCTGATAACGGATTTTTATTATTCACTCCTGAATATCTCACCTCTCCATTGATGGATATTTCACTCATCGGCCGTACATTCAATGGGAATAAAGGCTCACTAATATCATGAAGTGGCCTATTTGCAGAAAATGCCTTGAAAGATATCACTTCAAGATCATTTGTAGAGGCAGCATACTGTGCATTTCCAGTAGATCCTACTGTTGGACCAAGATACAAACCCTGTTGGTTGATTGCATATGTTAACCAATAGATTCTCGAGTAATCATCCAGTAACCACTGCGATTGTAAAGACCAAGTTGCGTTCTCCCCATCCCAACTGGAATTTTGCATATCCAGAGATATAACACCAGCTCCTGAGTTTTGTATGAATCTACCCCCATTATCCAAATTATCGATTGTAACTTCAGCAAAAGAGTCTGATAGTGATTGTGAAGATGAGAGAACCAACTTCACTGATTCTAATGGAGGGGTATCTTCCAATGCTTCATGCTTGGAAATTGCAACTTGTGTCATACCCGGGACAAACGTTTCAGTTGGCAAGGAAATCCACACATCGTCTATGGTCTTTTCATGTTCGATATTGCCATCGAAATATATTCCTCCTCGATCTGCTGAAATTGAAACCGGAAGTGATGAGGTTTTGTCTTGCATATCAACAAACAGGGTAATCAATGAAGAATTGATGCTTATAGAATGCTCAAAACCAGAAATGTAGTTAAGTGAATAAAGGTGGAAGAATGATGATTTATTGGATGAGAAGTGTATTTTGTATTCTGTCATAGAATGACTAATTCCATCGATAATTACATCCATATCATATTCAGAGTATGAGGGAGTTTGTGAACCATTAGTAGCATAATTCATACCTCCTCTGAAGCACTTTTCTAGTAAACCACAAGACCAAGTCTGATTTGAGAGTTTTCTGGATGGAAGCAAAACAGAGATTTCTAATTCTTGTGAATAAGTTAAATTGAATCCATAAGCATTTGTCACGTTTTGTGAAACTCCGTCCACTTTTATTGCATGAATTTGATTTGTTGAGTGGAATTCTCCATTCCAAAACCAATCAATATTTCCATCATCGCCAAAGTCTATTGCTGGGTTTAATGGTGAAAGAAGGGTATTTGGCTCAATCTTTAGCCATTCAAAGACCTCTCCGTATTCAATTTTAATTTGAATTATCACATCTTGGCTTGGCCCAAATGTGTTGCTCAACATTTCTCCACATTCAGCTTCGTCAATCACTTGGCTAATACCTATACCAACTCCGTGATGATTATTTGTCAATACTGGAACTCTTCCGGGAATAGACAATAATTGGGCTGATATGTTTCCAGAGCAATCTAAACTTACTTCTTTGTATGTCTTCCAGTGTGGTAAAGCAACTGTGAAAGTGTATTCTGAGTTTGAGTGGCCTGACTGATTGCTTTCATAAACCCAACTGGGCAGGTTACTATCCATATCAAACAGAATCTGTTTATTGAGATATTCTGTAATGCCATGGTGAAGAATAGATACACGAGGAGTCAGTGTTTCGTTAGAGGTAGCGAAGTGAAGTCGGAATCGTAACTCAGGATATTCCCATGCAGCAATCTTTAGGTTGAATGGTAGGGTCAAATTATTGTGGCCTTCCACAACATTTCCTGAAGAATCCAGAACATCAACCGTCAAGTTAGTTCCTTCAGGGGACTCATACAGTGCTGTCAATCTAGCCCAACCATAATCATCAGCAGATATTAACGGGCTTGTCCAGGATCCAATTGATCTGAATCTATCTATGACAATTCCTGCGTCGTCAATATACCACCCATCCTCCTCAACATATGTGTCAGTGAAAAACGAGAAACGAATCTTCACATCATTTCCTGCTAGATGAGAAATATCCCCACTAACCCTTGAGAATGTGTGATTAGCATTTGAATTACCACACCCATTTGCAACTGTTGAACCGTCAAATATTCCCATTCCGTGGAAAGGCGAGTTAGGATTTACCTGCGATACAATTTCGTAAAAACCTGTTATGTTTTGTCCAAAAGGTTGCCACGTCAGTCCATCATCGATGGAAGTAAAAATCGTTCCGCCGTCCCACGCAGCCTCTGTGCAAACCCAATGATTGAATGTCAGCCTAGCAGTTGCCCCTGTGGGTATTTGATAGATTGGAGAAATCAGGTGAGTGTAGACGTTGTTTGTATATTGGCCTTGAAGATTTATTCCAACCCCATTATAGCCACTAGGCCAATTAGTTGAATTTGGACCGTATCCATTTGTGTTGTCGATAGCCCCTCTTTCCCACTTAGAATCTCCTCTGACATGGTCTACTCTCCATCCATCAGGTAAACCCTGTATTAGGTCGAATGTTTCAGTGATAGACCACGGACCGTTATGGCCTTCCCAATCTATGTGATTCCAGTCGTTGCTGCTATTTCCAGAATACTGGAGATATTGGCTTGTATTGTCTGTGAAATTTTCCAACAGACGAATTTGAGAAGATTGTGTACCCATTGCGGAATATACCTTGATGTCATCAATCATTATTCCCTCCCATCCATCTATTCCGCTGCCTCCGTAATTGAATGAGAAGTCTGTTTGCACCTGAAACTTTAGCAGACTGTTCGCTGCATTTGGATGACCGACAATCCATGGAGGTAATGGATGAATTATCTCTCTCCAACCGTAAGACTGCTGTGTAAAAGATGCTCCCCCCGATATCGTGGCTTGGCCAGGAACACCGGGGAGTGGACTAATTGTTGACCAAGTTGAGCCATTATCTTGTGAAACCTTGACTATCAGATTATCAGCATTTCCACCTTGAATATCCCAATTGGCCCAATACGTCAATTCCATTGGATTAGATAATCCTGACAGGTTGACTGGAACTAGAAGCGTCCCGTTTGCATTGGGCGAATATTGACCAGAAGCGTTACCATGAAACCAAGCTTTTAGAGGCTCACCTTGATTTGAAAGATTGAATGAGTCAATAAATAGTCCAACATCAGATGATGAGTTCGAAGATGTATCGACATAGAATCTGAACCCAATTTTATTGAAACCTTGAGCTATTGAGTCGAGTAAATATTGATCTGTTTCCCAATTTTGGCTGACTCCTGACCAGTTATCAATCTCGGACCATGTTTGTCCATTGTTAACCGAATACTCAATTCCAGATTTGTCTTGTAAGTCAAAACTGTTCCACCTATCAAATGACAGGGAAAAATTCCGGACAACCTGCGGTATGTCCCAAAACTGTGATCGAATGTAGCTCAATGTTCCCGGTTCCACACTCCCATTGCTTCCTGCGGCAAAATCACCAGATGTTGCATTCGTTGGACCGTATGTAACCATTGAAAGGTTGACAGGAATCCATGCGGAATCGCCCTGTGTACTCCATGAGGAGAATTGCGGAGTTATTGACTCAAAATCCGTCATCTCGCCATACGTAGAAATTGGTGCAAGGGTTAAGTCTCCGTTGGAAGTGAGGTAAGAAGTGCCATCTGTAAGCCCTGATGCGAAACCACCAATCTCATGGGCAGACCAAAGCGTTCCATTATCAAGAGAGTTTACCCACTCGGGAGCCACGGTAAAATGAGAATCGGTAATTGTCGAATTTGTTGGAATAGTAAATCCATCATATGTTGAGTTAGATTCCATCAGTCCTGCATCATCAGGCGAACTATTCGGTCCTTGCCATGTA
>MDSY01087975.1_pt1 | contig 15744 bp, 9 predicted proteins | sample 811131 | NCBI WGS metagenome assembly MDSY01 (sample SAMN05326643, study PRJNA326480) | marine metagenome | isolation source: seawater | place: Atlantic Ocean: South West | collected 2010
AAAAGAAGTCATTTTTTTTCGATGTGTGGTGTGACACTCCCCCCCCCGCACACCACCCAGTCTCTCAGGGACTTCTTTTCCGCTACTTCTTTTCTACCACGGCTTAACTACCCGACCGCCATTTAGTATTGTTAAGTACCCGTTGATAACTTTACGATTGAAATTTTTTTAAAAAAAATCATTCTTCAGCATGACGAAAGTGAAGTCGAACCCAGTGAAATATTCGGAGCGCGCTGCGAGCGCAATAGCCCATAAGCAAGCTTACGCCCACAAGGCCCTTGGTGAGGCCCTTGGCGGTATCAAGAAAAAGCGCCGTTGGAGACCGGGGCAGGTCGCGCTTCGGGAGATACGCCGCTATCAGAAGAGCACTTCTCTGCTCATTCAGAAAGCCCCGTTTCAGCGCCTTGTGCGGGAAATTGCCCAACAATTCTGGCGTGATTACCGCTTCCAGTCGAACGCCGTGCTGGCGCTCCAAGAGGCTTCCGAGGCCTACCTCACTCAACTGTTCGAGGACACGCTGCTTTGTGCTATTCACGCCAAGCGCAAGACGGTGATGTGTAAGGACATGCAGCTTGCTCGTCGCATTCGCGGCGAAACTGATATTTTTACAACGTAAAATGAATTTATTTTCTTCTTTTTATTTTTAATATTGTTCTGCTTGCGTAATTTGTTGGTTTTACCTGTTCAGGGCTTATAGAGTCGTGTCCCCTTTTCAGTTTCTCCGTTCTTAACTCTCTTGCTTTTGCCGCTACAAAATTCTCAAGCTTGCGCCAGCTTTCGGCGTCGGATTCCGCCCCTGCGTTCATAGTGTTCCATATTGTTTGTGCGAGGAGCGCCTGTTGCGGCCCGGTGTCGTTTCCCCTGGGGTTCGGGGGCGGTTGGTCCATGGTTGGCTTTTGTTTCCTCAAGAAAGGTTCGAGTCCTTGTATATACTAATACGTTGAGAACTTTATGCGACCGTGTGGAGCCATGGCTGCACGGGGCAACGCAAGACTTCAAAAGTGTTTTTTTGTGTATCTTCTTGTCAGGCCCTACTGCAATGCATGCGACCTGTGCATAGACACGGTGCTCGGGGGAAAGGGATTGCCTGACAAGATCCGAGCAAAGAATGAATCGTTGCGGCAGTCCTCTAGACTTTTGTTGTGCTCTGCTCCCTCTGTAAAGCGCTGGAGAGTGCTAATGGGGTTCTACGCTCACAAAAGTAATTGGCTTAGAAAGATTAAAACCCAGTGGAACAAGGTTTGTGGTTGGGAAGACGCCTTGTTGCAGGGGGTAAAGTTTGCTATTCAGTTCTCCGTAAACAAAGTATTGTATATTTCTTCAGAGGCTAGAAGCGACCCTCAAAGCGCTTTGTTAAGCGGATTGCAAAGTTTGTGTGTTCAGAAAAATACAAAACGTAAATTAGAAATGATGTCCATCGTTATGTCTAATAAGACAACCGAGGAAAAGTTGTCTGAGCTATTACCCAATTAAACGCTCTTGCACCTTTTAGGTCTGGTCGTCTTGTGTCTCACAATGAATGACTGGCGCGTAGCATCCCATTTTGTTTTTTCCGGTTTGGCCTGTTGTGCTGTTTTTCCTTCTTGTTTTTGCAGCACAGCGGGTTTCGCCCATTTCTTTCGCATGCCTTTCCACAGACTTTTGTGGTTGCGTATGACCTTTTTCAATTTCTGCGGGCACGTCTCGTTTGCCAAGACGCACGCGCGGAGCGTGGCTGTGTCGTAACCGGCTAGTCTCAGGGACTTGCTGGTCTGCGGACCAATGCCGCGGATGTGCGTGAGATCGGCGTAGTAGTCGGACCACAGATCAGACACGTGTGACAGACTCTCTCTATCCGCAAGGGCTTTGCAGACGCGGAAAAGTGCGTGTGCGTCAGCCATGGCATGGTGTGCAAAATCAAAGTCGGTTCCAATGAGTTTGTTGTGCAAGTTTCCGAGGCTGTGCGATTTCAATCTAGGGAGAATTCGCCTGGCCGCTGGCAGAGAATCTAGCATATAATTGCCAAACTGAGGCAGGTGGAGGCGGTGGCAGAAGCCGCGGACGATCTGGTGGTCAAAACTCTTCCCACAGTGTGCCACGAGGATGGGCGTGTCCGGGATTTGCTGCCGCCCAAGACAGAACCCGATGAATTGGGATAAAGCTCGTTTTGTAGTGACGAATTCAGAGCTGTCGAAAAGGTCCTCGAACACTGCTAGTTGCTCCTCAACTGGGGTGCTCTTGCTCTGTTTCACAATCATTTTTTTCTGACTAAAAAGCTTGTTCCAGTACATAAGAGTGCGGTGCACGTTCTGGTTCGTCAGCTGCAGCGTCTCGGCGAGCGTCATGTTTCGCAACCTAGGGTCCACCAGCCTGTGGAACGTGCTGGAGTAGGGCTCCACGCCGGGGATGTTCATGTCAACGGCTCCAATTTCCACAATGAGATTTCTTCGCTTCATGCCTTTGATGTTTGTGCTGAAAGGTTCGTGTCGCCTGGCCTTGGACACGATGCTGGTTTCTAAATCATAAAAAACAACACGCCTGTGGTTGGGCGTCAAGCCATGGGTTTCTGGTCCCGCACTTTTTCTCAGCGCATTACTTAGTGTTTTAGCTTTGCGCGCTGATACGCGTTTGTGCATGTTTTTTCATACTGGAAATTTTGGCTTGTATATATGTCTCTGTATTTTTATAAAAAATGACCTATTTTGCCGGGAACGTCCTCCCGCCTACGAACTCTCAAACATCGTTGGACGACGAGGATCCCACCTTTCGATTTACCAGAGACGAGGCCAAAAAGCTTGTGCCGTCGTTAATCGGAAAACCCATTCGCTGCGAACACAGCAAGACCTTAGAATGCGGCCGCATTACAAAGGCCATGATTGATAAGACCGGAAAGGTCTACATCATTGGAAAAATCAACGACACTGTGGACAAAAACGGGAAAAAGAACGTCATCAATACGTTTGCGGACAAAGCGCTCGGCGTTAACGGGAAGAGGGGGTATTACCCCTCTTTATCTCTTCAGCATGTTCACGAGGAGTCAGTGGACGGGAAAATCACCCAGAAACGAGCGCTGGAGGTCTCTTTGGTGCATAAACCGAGAAGGGCCAACTGTGATATTATTGGGATAGCACGACCTAAAAATGCGATACACGCCGCTTCGTCTAAAAAAGCAACTTCAGAAATTCAAGAGTATATAGGAGACACCGGTGGTACTAACACAGAAGACATCTCTGATTTAGATTCATCCGCCATGAGTGCCGCTGATACGAATATCGCCGCCGAGTCCAAGCCCGCGGAAACTACTCCGGTGGTTGCCGAGACCACTGTTGAGAAGGGCAAAGTCGGTCAATCTTCCGCCACGCCGGAAACCGGCAAGCAGGAGGCTGACGGTGATTTTAAAATGGGAGATGTGGTCAACGTTGTGCTGCAGCAGGAGACGGAGCTCGACAAGCTCCGCGAGCAGCTTGCACAGGTCGAGAAGGAGAGGGACGAGCACAAGACGGTCAACGAGGCCCGCAAGAAACAGGAGCTTGAGGCGGCAGCCGCCAAGAAGGCTGCGGATCTGGAGAAGGCAGAGGCGCTGCTGAGCACGCTGACGTCTTTGTGGGACGAGCAGGTGCCGGACGCTGTGTGGACGGAGAACAAGGACGACAACGTGAAGAAAATGCAGGAGTTTGCCAAGAAAGAGCCGGAGCTGGCCAAGCAGCTGTTCTCTGTCGTTCACAGCGCCTCGAGCCGCTACCAGACCGTCCTCTCGCAGGAGTCGCAGTACAAGCACGAGCTGAGCAGCAAGCTCGGTTCTGTCATGAAAAAGCGCAAAGTGGTCCACGCCGCGAGCGCTCGTGCCGCCGAGTCCGCGCCGGAGACAGTCGCCGAGCCCAAGAAGGACGACCCCAAAGACCTTATGGCCATTATGCAGTCCTACGGAGGCATCAACGGAACAGCGCACAACCTCATGACCCGCCTCTACAACCAACAGATGGAGCGCCGACGTACCCCCTTTTAGTTAGATACTTGTTAGAAAAAAAATATTCCTTTTAGTCCATCTTCGTCTGTCAATTACACTCTTACAGGAGAACGGTCTGCAGCACCGCTCCCCGAAAACGCCCCCGGGTACGGGTGCCCCTCCGGTGCCTCTCCGTCGAAGATGGGGAACTGGCGACCCAGCTTGTCGTCGTACCCCTCTCCCGTCTCCTTAAACCGCACGAGGGCCGCAATAAAGCGCGCGCGCTCGTGCTCCTCGTACTGATCTTTCGAGAGCCCGGTCAACTCTTTGAGCATCTCTGCAGCGCCCGGCTCGTCGCGCCGCTCCTTTAGCATCCCGTTGTACAGGATTCCGTACCACTGGTAGGCGTCGCGGTTCTGGTACGAGCTAGTCGCCCTCAGCTCTTCCGCCATGCTCTGCATCTCCTCTGGGCTGGAAGGGAAAGAAGCCATGATGATTAAAAAGTGATCGATTTTTTACTATGAGTATATTACCATACCAGACGGTACGACACCGTACGACACTACAAGATCCTGGTCAAAATTATCCTGCTCCCTGGTCAAAACTTGGTCAAGTACTTTAGCATACCGTGTGCTCTGTATAAAAAGACGAAAAACTTCGTCTTGTGTTTTAGTATTTTACCGTATTATGCAGTACTGAAAGACCCTTTACGTGTGGCATAACACAGTTGATAATGTGTTCTCTCGCGGCGGAAGACCAAGTGTCTACGTCCTACGAGGACATGCCCGTGCCGCCGAAGGCCCTGATTTCGCTGTGTCCGCTCCTCGCTTGTTTTAATGGCGAGACCTACGACCAAACGTTCGGAGCCCGCGGGTGCGAGTGCGACCCGAAGCACGCGTTGCAGTGCAGCGACCAGGAGGAACTCGCCGACTTCATGAACGAGGTGGCGTCTCGCGTGGCGACGCACCAGAAAGCCGCGGTCGTCTTTTACATACCACCGAACGTGGACACCGCAACAGTCGTGGGAGAGGGAGAAGACTACCACATGAAAAGAACCGACGAGGAGACGGGTGGGGTTATTTGCGTGCGCTTCAACGACTGGCTAGAACCCGAGAACTGCTACCTGTGCAAGCCGCTCCCCGGAGGAGAACGCGTGGAGTGGGAAGTCAACCCAAACACCACGCGCCCGCGGTTCGCCGGTGTGTGATCACATGCTGGACCTGGCTGCGGCAATGCCCTGTTTGATGAGTTCCTTGCTTTGTTCTGTGTCTGGCACTCTGAAGGACACGCGTGTTTTTCGTTTTGGCTCCAAAGATATCGGCGCGACGATTCTAATCGTGCCCCAGGGCCGCGTGAAGTTGTGCTGGTGCCCCGACCTCAGTAAATGCAGCGCCTTCTGTTGCTCTTGTACAGTGTCCCCTAGCACTTCGGACAGCTGCAACAAATCCTTTTCTAAGTTTTGCCAGACCATAGAAACGGTCACGTCTAGAAGGCTCGACGTGACAGTGGGCTGGCCCGGTTTGGGCGCAGGCGGTGTTTGTATGGCGTCCGATATAAGAAGATCGATGTGAGATTGAATACCTTGACGAGTATTTTCATTAATGAATTCTATGCATTCGCGCACGGGTATCGTATGCACTAACCCCCCGTCCCGACATCGACCAATGCCGTCTACCGTGGCCACCGGCATGGCCACGGGAATACTGCACGAGGCGATGATGGCCTGTCTCACCACGTCTGTTGTTTCCTTTTCGCTATCCACCGTCTTGTAGGACTGGGTTTCGTTGTCGTACACTCCGATCAAAAGCTGCCTGTTTGCTTTCTTGAACCGCTCCTGATCAAACTCTTTGTTCACGAATTCGGACATCCCCTTGAACAAAGACGGCTTCCCAAAGAGCATACACAGCACCGCGTTGAAGTACTGCCCCAGAGGGTAGCGAGGTTGAAATGGAGACGCGCTGTGATCTTCCAAAAACTTCTTTCTCGCCCTTGTAAAGTCGTGGTCAAAAGTCTCGTAGTCCCCCTTGGGGATTTGAGAGATCATGGCTGCCACCAATGAGCCCGCCGAGATCCCGGCACAAACGTCCCAGTCTTTCTTCTCCAGTTTCCGAAGCTCGTGGGTCGCTACCATCAGTTCGAGAAAACGATTTCCCCCCGTTCCTATGCTCACCATTCGCCTCACTTTTGGACGCATGGAACCCACTGCACTCTGTCTCATCAACATGGCGCCACCACCTTTTTTTAAAAATACATTGTCGTTGTATATAGCTTGGCGGTAATTCCCTTCAAAAGCAAACATGGGTATGATTCTCGGCAGGTGTCTGGAGAACTGGCAGGCCCAGCAGCGCCAGTCTAAGGGGAAACGGTGCGTTGAGATTCTCAAGACCACAGAGGAACACTTGGTGCAAATGCAAAGCAAGTACAAAAGCGATTTGTCCCAGGTAGAATCCGCCATTGCCGAGGGGAAAAACATGAGCACGGCAACTCCATACGAAAGGCAGACCCGCAAAGCTCACTTGCTAGAGTTGCTGAAAAAACGCAAGACCATTCGACACTATTTGTGCGTGGCCCAGAGGCGCAATCAACAGGTGTTGCACAAGATGCTTGCCGTAGAGGCTCTGGAGGTGAATCAGATGCAGATCGACGCACTAAAGACTACGGCAAAGGCCTTCCAGGCTTTCTCGAAGCAGAACGGAGTGGAAGATCTGAGTTCGTTGGAAAAGGCCAGCGACACGATCTCGGACCACATGGACGCGCTCGCGGACATTGACTCTATTATGGCAGAGTCGGGTAAATTGCCGCTTGCCTTTGACGACGACGACGACGACGATTTACTGAAAGAGCTGGAGCAGTACGAGATGCAGGACGAGAGCAACGGCAACGCCCGCCAACCCGATTACTCGAGCATGGCTCAGTTGCCGGAAGCACCGAAGGGAGCGCCTGCGCAGCCGGAGGGCGTAGAATTAACAGTAGAACAAACGCTAGAACAACCCGTGGTATTGGAAATGAACGTTGTATAATTTTTGTATTTTTTTAGATTCTTGAATAGTGATTACTGTAGTCATTGTGTGTATCGTCATGGTCATAGTTTGTCCCACCGCCCGTGTCTGCAATGCAGCTTGAACCATCCCATGTGCATCCTGGTTGCTGTTCGCACGTTAATTGTCCCATATAAGTGTAATGGATGCAGTCTTGCGATGGATCGTCGTCCGGCATTCCTATAGGCTCAGCGTCAGTCCCGTCGCAACTGCATTGTCCCGAGGAAATATCATACCCACAACTTACAGATTGACAAGGAGACATTGCAGTTCTTAAATGCGCATTGCATATGGCTTCATTGCAGCTTGGGCCACCGCCGCCACCGCAATCGTTCACTCTGCCTGGGTGGTCCGAGCTTGTGTAACATGTAGGTCCGTCCAAGGCACAGCCATTTGTGCTGCAACATTGACTAGGATCCACACTGTCGCAGGCGCTGCCTGCGCTTTCCACAAAATCATCTGCTTCTGTCTCCTTGTCCCGTGCGGTGTCCAAAGAGTAAATCATCGGGCACTCGCCGGCGATGTTTTGTGGTGCACCCATATCACTAGCACAGCCTCCTTCGTAGAAAGGAGCACCAACAGTATTGCAGGTTGTCGTGGTGTAGGGACCATCTGTTCCTTCTCCAATTTGTTGAAACCATGCGACGACCGAGCTAAACGTGGAAGGACTGTTGCTTGAAGTGGGCACCACGTGTCCCGCTAATGATGTGTCCTCTAGGATATAGGGGTTTGTAAACTTTGGCCCAAGCTCGCGGCTCATTTGTGGTTTGATGATACCGTCCGCCGTGCTGAGCCAGATTAGCGCGGGGATGTCCCCAAACGGGGACTCGTCGTTGACCCTACCGAGCAGGCCCGTGTGGGTCGTGGTGAGGTACCCCGCGAACATGGCGGCAGCCAGAAACGTCCCGTCGGGAACGTTCGACAAGTAAACGGGCACGGCGGCCCCGCCCTGCGAGAAGCCGATGAGGCCCCAGAACGGCCCTTGGGCGACTCGGATAGCGTCTAGCTTGTTTACCATAGTCGAGGCCCAGTTTGGATCGGTGGTCGGGGTCTTATCCTCGCCGGGTGGGTCTTCCCACCACGACTCATCTATGCCAGAGTCGCTGTTAATGCTGGCGTGCACGAAGATGTATGCGTTGCCGAGGGAAGTGTTCAGGCTGCTGGTTTGATATTGCATTGAGTTGGCGGAGCCGCCGCCCCCGTGAAGGGCAAGGATTTTGCAAGGATTCGTGTCGCTGCAGGCAGTCTGGCCTCTGCAGTACTGGAGTTTGACACCCCAGTGATCTTTGTCCGGCTTCTCTAGATATGCACTGCCGGAAGGATGTATCGTATTTTGCTCGTGTGTTGCTTTGTACCACTTCTTGACTCGTGGCCAGCCTGACAGTTTGGTGTGTATGCTGCCTTCGGTGAACCCCGCTTCGATCAGTTGCTGTTTGGAACCTGGCGCGGGAGCCGTCGCGGGAGCCGGCGCGGGAGCCGGCGCGGGAGCCGATGCGGGAGCTGGCTCGGAATCCGGTGCGGAATCCGGTGCGGGAGTTGGCGCGGGATCCGGCGCGGGATCCGTCGCGGGAGCCGGCGTTTGTACTAGAGGTTTATAGACACAGACGCCGTTCTTCACTTCGCACTCCGTAATATTTCCGCATCTAGTCAAAAAGATATCAGAGCACCCGACCGTCATTTCGCCCGTGTAATTTTTCGTGTAATAGCCAAAACCCGTGGTGGTGGTGGTGCATACAGGATTTTGCGGATATATAGAGACACAGGCGCACTCGCCTTCTCTCCAGAAGAAATAGTTCGCCCTATATGTAGGATCGCCCGTGCAAAACTCTCCACACACAGATGGATTGGCTTTATAAGAACCCCGAAAAATGTCTAAGGTGTCGCAGTCCCAGTCATTTGAAATTAACTCATATCCGGTCCCTTCTGCACAGCCATGGTTTGCCGGGTCGGCGAGGTTCGAACACGAGGTTACGAACTTATCCCTGCAGCATTTGGCGTCGTCGGGCTGCTCCGTATCAGCTTGGGTGGCGTCGTACACTGTTTGTCCACTACACTTATCAAACACCGGTCCATTCTTTGATGTCATCCCGCAAGTGGGCACAAACGGTGGATCCTTGCAGCAGTTGGCGTCGCTGGGATTTGTATTGTTGTCTTTGGCGTCGTCGTAGACTCTCATTTCATCAGGGTCGTAGGAGGTGGCTGAGCACGCATTAAACGCCGATCCATCCTCTTGGGTCTGCCTGCAAGTCGGCACGAACGTGTCCTTGCAGCAGTTGGCATCGTCGATGTCAGTAACGCTGGCTTTGGCGGGGTCGTACTCTCTTTGATCCCCACAAACAAACACCGACCCACCCTCTTTGGTCTTCCCGCAGGTCGGTACGAACGGGTCCTTGCAGCATTTGGCGTCGTCGGGCTGCTCCGTATCAGCTTGGGCGGCGTCGTACACTCTTTGTCCAATACACTCATCAAACGCCGACCCACCCTGTGTGGTCTCCCCGCAGGTCGCCACAAAATCCGCACAGAAGCCGTTCTTCACTTCGCACCCTGTAATATTGGCGCACCCGTGGGCGGAGAGATCAGAGCAGCCCAAGTTGGAAACGGCAATGGCACCCGTGTAATTTTTCGTGTAATAGCCAAAATCCGTGGTGGTGGTGGTGCATACAGGATTTCGCGTAATTATATCGACACAGGCGCACTGGCCTTCTCTCCAGAAGAAATAGTTCGCCCTGTATGAAGGTTCGCCCGTGCAAAACTCTCCACACACAAATGGGCTGGCTTTATAAAAACCCCGGAACTCTAAGGCGTCGCACATCCAGTCATTTGAAATTAACTCATATCCGGTCCCTTCTGTACAGTCAGCATGGTTTGCCGGGTCGGCGAGGTTCGAACACGAGGTTAGTTGACAGTTGGAGCTGTTAGACTGCCCCCCGTCGCAGACCCCGCAAACGTCTACCACCTTGCCTCCGTTTGGAACGTTCTCGCAGTCAAAGCAGTCGTTGGTTCCGCCGCAGACGCCGCAAGCGTCATCCACCTTGCCTCCGTTTGGAACGCCCTCGCAGTCGAGGCACGTTGAGTTGGTTCCGTCGCAGACCCCGCAAGCGTCTAGCACCTTGCCTCCGTATGGAACACGTGCGCAGTCAAGTACAGATTCTGGAAAGGCGCTGCACTCGCTGGTAGCCCCATTGCAGTACGGTTTGGTTGATTGGCAGAGTGTTTTATATACTCCGCAGACGCACGTATTTCTATTTTGATATTCACCGTTGGCCTGTTTACACGGCGGGCCATCATAGCATCTCTCATCTCCAGCGTGGCAGTATTGTGTGTTTGCGGTGCAATATGTATTTTTCTTTCCGCACCAACATTGTTCTGAAGCTTTGGTGTTTCCGTATCTGGCAGTGCACTGGGGCCCTGAAGTGCACGCGCGAGCAGACTTGTCACAGTACTCGCCAGCGTTGCACAGCGGACCTTCGTCGCACACGCACTTTTGTAGGTTTTTCCCGTCTTCGCACTCCGGCTCGTTGTTCCCGATCGGGTGCGTTGTGCTGAAAGAACACCCTGTGTTTGCGGAGCACTTTCCGTTGCACCACTTGCCTTTGCACATGCACGACGTTGAGGTGCAGTCAATATACCCAGAATCGATGACAATAGCGGAATCCGAACAAGAACCGTAATTCTCCTCGCAGTGTGTCTGATTCTCCGTGCAGGTGGCCTCTCCGCAAACGCACGCGCCTGTGTAGCCCGCATCTCTCTTGGTGCAGAGCGGACTGTCGTTGCATTGATTATTGTGGCAGTATTGACCATTTTTACACTCTTGATTTTCGCATCTACACGTAGCATTATTTTGTGTAACTCCGTCGGTGGCAGTACACACATCATGGTCGTAGCATTGATTAGCGCCTTCATCGCAAAACGTATTGGCGCTGCAAGTTGAAGTGCCGCACCGGCACGCAACGCTGTTTTTTCCTGATTTGTTTTCGCAGAGCGGACGGTCGTTGCATTGACCAGCATAACAGTATTGACCATTTTTACACTCTTGAGTTCCACATTTGCAGTTTCTGTTCAACGAATGCATTGTTTTTCCGTCGGTGCCTTGGCACTCGTGTTCTCTTCCGCCGCACACGCACAGATGTTTGTCCGAATTTTCACACGTCGTAGACGTAGAGTTGCGGGAGTTGAACTGGTATAGAAGTGTTTCTGTGTCGAGACTACAACCCGGTGGGTTGCTGTCGTCGTCTCTTGTCTGTGTGACACACGGGCCCCAATCGTACTTGAGCAATTCGTAGTTTGCTGACCCCCTTTGATTGCTGTTTTGGCCGCAGTCTAACGCGGGATAGTGGCAGTAACACTGAGCAACCCCATTTTGCTTATAATTGCTGATGTACATGCTGCCAGGTTTGGTGGGGTCGTATACAAAGCCGTTGCCGTTTAGCTCCCCTTCCTCGAGCAGAGTCCTGCATTTTGTTTTGCACTCTTCTGGGGTGCTTGCCACATCGGTAGCTGAGCCGTAATTAGAACTGGCTTCGCAGACCGTGCCCTCTTTGAAAACATGTACGGCGTGGCTTATTTCGGTGGACATGTCTAAATGTCGGTCCACGATTTCGTAAATATCGGAAAGCGCGTCGTTGTAAAAGTTTTCTCCGTTGTCGAAAGTTCGCGTGCACTCGCTGTTGCTTGTCGTTGATAATTTATGACACATACAGCGCGAATTACCGTCGGTTTTGGTGGTGAGGGTAAAGTACATGGGAGACGGTATTTTATTTTCCTTCAAATCGTTGATTGCTGTCAAAATCGGCGAAAGATCGCCCTCGTGCAGTTTGTTCAAACAGAATTTCTTGCAGGTCTCGCCGGTGTGCGTTGTTTTCCAGGGGGATTCAATACTGTTCTCCAAAATTGCGTTAGTCGCGCCCTTGCACACCGCATTGGGTGTTCTCAGCACGCTAATCACGTCGTGCAAGTGGTGGTTTCCCGACTGGCAATTCGCTTTGCACTCGTCAGTATCACCCACCAAATCGTTGCAGTTGGATTCTTGCAGGCTTGATGTGTACGGCGGATTGTCGTAACATCCGCCTTCAAAACAGTACTGATCCTTAACGCACTTGCTGTTTAAGCATTTACAACCCGCTGCGTTATCAATTTGAACAAGCCCCGTGGAATCGGTGCAGTCCGGTACATAGTCTGTCGAGTAGCAGACGCAGCTGTACCCGACGCTGTTGCTGCAATTGACCGAGGCAGAGGATAACCCGTTCCAAAAATAGTTTCCGCTGTTCATGTGCAGAGAGCAGCCAGGAGGGTACTGTTCTGCAATAGACTTCCCGTCCAGTGCAACCAAGTTGCGAACCTTGCAGTTACCTGGGTCCACCGGGTTGCCATTATTGCTGCAAAAGCCTTCGCACGCGTTTAACGTTGTCAGTGCGTGGGCACAATCACCGGATTGAATAACCATGAAATTTGTCGTCTCAGTTGCTGAACAACTACCCTGATTGCAGTACTTACCTTCATAGCATGTTTTCGATCCCGTACTTGACCTACACGTGCACTCACTACCAGATATTACCTCAAGCCCAAATTGGTCGGGACAGTCACTGGGTATTAATTGGCACGTTCCGTCGTAGCAGTAGTCGCCCACGTTGCATTCGGCTTGGTCGCAGAGGCACCCTAGCGGAAACAAATTTTTCTTTGTTCCGTCGGTTTGGCAGTAAGGTTTTCTCATACACGTGCCCACCCCCGGATCATCTGTAAAATCAAATTGGTAGTACGGCTTCGTGTCGATTTTTAAGGCGGCGCAATCGTCCTCGTCCCACTTATGGAATGTGCAGTAACAGTTGCCTCGCATATTTAATTTCGGGTCGCTGGCTCCGTGTTCGTGGAGAAATCCTTTGTAATTCGAAGAAGCGCTACTGCAAAAAGTTGCGCATTCTTTAATTGTCTTCGTTTCTTCGTGATGGGTTGACAATAACACGCCAGCCGAAACATCGTGAACATCTTCAATTGACAATGACCCCCCGCCCAAAACATCGTGAATAGCGCAGGCTGTATACTGATCATTGGGGCCAGCAGGTCTCACAAAATTGCTGTCAACAACGAAGCAGTTGTTATAGAATGGACTGCACTCTTTATCGCCACACGTACATGTAGATGATATTCCGTCGCCCCCCGTTCCTGTCGTGTCAACACACACGGGGTAACTTTTGCAACCGTCGGCGTGGCAGTATTTGTCTGACGGGCATGTATTCCCGTCGCACGTGCATTCTTTCCCCGTTACCGTATACGAATCAATAGTGCACGCCGGTAATTCTTTATGGCAATTTGAGCCGTCGCAGTACTCTCCCCATCTGCATACGTTGGCGCCACACGTGCAGCCCTCTGGCTCGTAATTTTTTATCTGGTGTTCTCTGTTAGGGCATTGTTTGGGAAAAGAAGAGCATGTTGCAACATTGCAATATTGATTCTCGGCGCACAGTTGGTCGGGCCAACAAGCACATTTGTCCTCCGTGCTCTTATACGTCCCGTCTTGGTTGCTGCATCCTTTCAAGTTCTCAATACACTGCCCGTCGGAGCAGAAATCCCCCGTCTCGCATTGCGCTGATGATCCACACTGACAACGGGACGAGACAAAAGCATTGTTTTCGCATACACAGACCCCATTGTTACAGTTATTGGCAGCACACAAGCCGTATGTTCCACAGATTGTTTGATTACCAGCTTCGGTAAACCCGCCACCGTTGTTCATCTTGTTATCATCAAATGGCCATACTTCAGAATTAGAAGTGAGTGTTTTCCTGCATTGTAAATAAAACGGTCCGCCCCGATTATAGCCACACCACCAATAACCGTTTTGTGAATCAGATGCTGGGCAAACAGCAGCCGTAAGGCCTTGGCCACATGTGCAGATTTCTGTCGTCGGGGACTGTAGTTCTGGTGCTATCACTTCAGAAACAGAAGGGCAGGATGGATATTTCGCCCATCCATCCGCGCCCACGTCCCCGCATGCCCCGTTTTTGCATACCTTGTTGCAAGAGGGGTCGGCGCCGCACGTGCACGCCTCGCTGTGGCAGTCAACCCAGCTGCCGGTTTTGCAAATTTCATAGATTCTCGAGTTGGTGCCTGGCTGGTCGCTGAAAAAGACCCCGGGATTATTCCACGAACATCCAGCAGGCCAGCCGCCGTGGATGTCGAAATAATACCCTGAACTAAGCGAACTAAATAGAGCGTTAAACGCGGCTTCGCAGTCGCTGCTGCTGGTAATAGTTTCAGACGCGTAGTCGCACGGACCCGCGTAGTAAGAGGCCTTTGTGGGGGACGAAGTGCAGGTGCTCTCGTCGAGCGTGCAGTATTGGCCAGAATTACAGTTGGCCTCCCCGCACTTACAGTTTGATTCGACCGCTACTTTTCCGTTCGTGCTGGTGCACTGGTCGTAGATTGGGCGATCGCTGCACTCCCTCGTGCCGCTGCGGCAGTACTGGTCGGCGCTGCATGTCTTGGTGGTTGCTCCGCAATAGCATTTTTGCAAGTTTTTAACTTTGCCAGAACCTTCGCACGTGGGATCGTTCAGACAACCAAGCGAAGTGCAGTACTGATTTACCGAACACTGTACGCCTGAGCTTTCGCACGTACATCCACGCGTGCTGGACGTTACTTGTTCGTTGTCCGCGCAATGTCCAGTTGTGTGGCAGAAAACACCGTCACAAAACTCGTTTGGGTCGCATTCGTTGTTTGGCCCGCACAAACACTCAGAGGTAAGTTTAACGGTGCGCGTCGTGTCGCTGCAAGAGGGCTTGGTTTCGCACACTGAGTTCCTGCAGTATTCACCAGGGTCGCAAGAATCGCCGGTGCCGCAATTGCACGCGTTGGTCACGGCGACACTTCCGTTCGTGTTCGGACACGGCGTCTTGTCAGTGCACTCGTTTTGCTGGCAGAATAAAGCTGGCCCGGCGTAGGGAGTTTCAGTGACAACGGATTCTCCTTTGCAGAAGCATCTGTAAAAACCGCTACAGTCTCCAGTAGCGTCCGGGTGTTCGTTATACTTGACGTAATTTTTATACCCTTCGTTGGTATAATAAAAAGCAACAATGCAGCCTTTGGGTCTGTACGTCCAGCCTTCACTTGAAGGGACAACCCAATTGTCATTACCATCTGCCCAGGGATCTTGCCGGGTGTTTTCTATATCAATTGAGTATGAATGAGTCGATGATTGTACGACGGTCTGTGTTGTGCCTATCAAACTCTCGCATTCCGCTTGTGTAACACTTCCGTCGGCGCAGCTGCCGCTAACTTCAATAGTAGGAGGACCAGACGTTGTAATTGTGTTTGGTTCGAGACTGCAGGTTTCCGCGCCGCACCTGCACGTGCTGGAGAGCTCCGAGCCGTCGTCGGGGCACTCGGGGGGCGGCGCGGAATCTCCGCAGCCGCCTCCTTGGAAACATTTTTTCGAGCAAACCGATCCGCCGCAGTTGCATCCACCATCGCTGCTGCAGTCAATGTGCGCGGGCATGCCAACAACTGCCGGGGCTTTGCAGATGCACTTGTAAGAGTCGCTGCAAGATCCTGAGCATGGACCGGTCCAGTGGCTTGTTTGCCAATATATTGTTGAATGACTAGGGCGCCAAGAACAGCCGCAGACTAATCTCCTATTCTCTCTGTTGTCCCAACTGCTCATGTACTGCCCCTCTATAGTGGTGTGTTTTCGCGCAAGACATTCAGCTCTATCTGTTATTTGAGAGCCAGCTCCAAGGGACGTGTCACACGTCCCGGACGTTACGTATGTGTACCCCCCTTCCGAAT
>MDSY01138280.1_pt1 | contig 15744 bp, 15 predicted proteins | sample 811131 | NCBI WGS metagenome assembly MDSY01 (sample SAMN05326643, study PRJNA326480) | marine metagenome | isolation source: seawater | place: Atlantic Ocean: South West | collected 2010
CCTTTTAACAATAACTTCTTACTCATTTCTTGCGCCAGGTTAGCATCTCCCAACATTACCGGTACGATTGGATGGTCACCATTATCAACTGCAAAACCTACTTTTTGCATTCCTTTTCGGAAGTAATGGGTATTATGTTCTAGACGATCTCTTAACTCCGTATTGCTCCCAATCATTTCAAGCGCTTTGAGAGTTGCAGCACATATTGAAGGGGCTAACGTATTTGAGAATAAATAAGGCCTTGATCTTTGTCTTAATATGTCAATAATTTCTTTTCTTCCTGAGGTAAATCCTCCAGAACCACCCCCCAATGCTTTACCAAATGTGCTAGTAATAATATCTACTCGATCCATTACTCCTCGGTATTCATGAACACCTCTACCCGTCTTACCCATAAATCCAGTTGCATGACAATCATCATGATGAACCATTGCATCAAATTCATCAGCGAGATCACAAATCTTGTCCAGCTGAGCTATTGTCCCATCCATTGAGAAGACCCCATCGGTTGTGATTAGAATCCTTCTAGCCCCATTTTTTTTGGCTTCAATAAGCTTATTTCTTAAATCAGTCATATTATTATTTTTATAACGATATCGAGCTGCCTTACAAAGACGAACACCATCGATAATCGAAGCGTGATTAAGCTCATCAGAAATAACTGCATCTTCATTCGTTAAGATTGTTTCAAATAGTCCAGCATTGGCATCAAAACAAGCTGCATAAAGAATAGTTTCTTCCATACATAAGAACTCACTCACTTTCTTTTCTAACGTTTTATGTATTGTTTGAGTTCCACAAATAAATCTAACTGAAGCCAAACCAAAGCCCCATTTATCGTAACTAGCTTTCGCGGCATTTATAATTTCACGGTTGTTAGCTAAACCTAAATAATTGTTAGCACACATATTAATTACTGTACTGCCATCACTCAAGGTAATTTCATTTTTTTGATCTGAATCAATATGTCTTTCTGTTTTCCATAGACCGGCAGATTTGATATCATCTAGATCACTCACCATACTTTGTCGTGTAGATTTAAAACTCATTAAAGATCCTTATTAAATTATGATTCCCAATTTAGAATAACTTTTCCTGACTTGCCTGATCTCATCACATCAAAACCTTCTTGAAACTCATTAAAACTGTAACGATGAGTAATAATTTTTTCTAAAGGTAGCCCACTTTGGACCATCATTGAGCCTTTGTACCATGTCTCAAAAATTTCCCGGCCGTAAACACCTTTAATTGTTAGCCCTTTGAATACGACTAAATCCCAATCAATACCTGATCCTGCTGGCATGATTGCAAGCATAGCAATTCTTCCACCATTTATCATTTTTGATAACATATCGGAGAAAGCTGCTGGAGAGCCAGACATTTCCAAACCTACATCAAATCCTTCGAAGATGCCTAAAGATTTCATTAAGTCTTTTGAAATTGAGTCTTTTTCAACATTGACTGTAATTACCTTAGGCAATATTTTTTTTATCAAATCAAGTCGATATTGGTTTATATCTGTAATTACAATATTTCTTGCTCCTGCATGATTTGCAACCATTGCAGACATCATGCCAATTGGCCCTGCACCCGTTATAAGAACATCTTCGCCTACCATGTTAAATGACAGCGCAGTATGAACTGCATTACCATAAGGATCGAAGCAAGCTAGGAGCTCTGTTGACATTTCCTTACTTGGTTTGAATATATTTTTTGCTGGAACAGATAGGTACTCTGCAAAAGCACCAGCCCTATTAACTCCAACACCAATTGTATTAGGACATAAATGTATTGTTCCCGCTAAACAATTTCGACAACGCCCACAAGTTATATGACCCTCACCTGAAACTATGTCTCCTATTTTTAAGTCATCGACATTAGAACCAAGCTCAACGATTTCTCCGGCATATTCATGACCAGTTATCATTGGAATAGGGATAGTTTTCTGAGCCCACTCGTCCCAATTATAAATGTGTATATCGGTCCCACATATTGCAGTTTTTTTTATCTTTACTAAAACATCATTATTACCCACATCTGGTTCGGGCATATCTTCAAGCCAAATTCCTTCTTTTGCTTGTCTTTTTACCAATGCTTTCATTAATTCCCCATCAAATTAGTTACAATATGCTTCTAAGAGCTATCATTTTATTTCATTATAAATAAAATGATAGTAATATTTTTAAACTATTATTTGAACCAAATAATTTATTTACTGACTATATCTTATGAATTTAACTACAAGAAATATCTTACCTATTATTTTATGCATTTTATGTATTTTTTCAATCCCAAATAGCTTGGCTTTGGAGAATTATGTAGGTGAATTATTTAAAACTGGCGAACCTATTACACTCTACACTGCGACCCAAGCAAAAAAAAATAAAGAAAATTCTATTTTTTGGGAGATTGTTGATCTTAATGGAAAAAAACATTATTTGTTTGGAACTATCCATACCGATGATAACCGTGTGTCAAATTTCAAACCCATTGTCGAAGAAAAACTAAAAGAGATCGATATATTTGTGATGGAAACTGATGAAATTCTCGATCGATCGATACTTCGTGTTGATCCAAAAGTATACGAAGGGCAGTTAAGTTCGGATGAGTTAGAGAAAATTGATTTATTAGCAGACTTTCATACGATGCCTAGAGAAAATATGTTATCAATGAAACCTTGGCTTTTGGCTGTTATATTTGATTCACCAAGACCGATTACACCCTTTAACCAAGATAATTTATTAAAATCTAAGGCTGAGGATTATATGAAGATTACCCAAGGTCTGGAGTCGCCAAGCGAACATTTTAAAGCTTTAGATAGTTTTACGATAGACGAGCAGATGTCATTACTTAGAGCTGTTTTAAAAAAAGAACTTGAGCAAAAAGAAGCAAACTACGAGTCGTTAATATCTGCGTATTTAACGTTTGATACAGAATATATTTTAAAGATTGATAGTGAGCTTACAAAAAGTCTTGTTTCTAATGCTATTTGGGAAAAAATGGAATATCATTTCCTCACTAGAAGAAATAAGTTTTTTGGTGAAAGGGTTAAGGAGTTGATAAAGGGCAATAAAATATTTATTGCTGTTGGAGCATCTCATTTAGGGGGAGAGACCGGTTTACTGAATCAATTCAAAGATGCCGGTTTTAAATTAAGAGCAATCCAAGCATTAGATTGATATATCAATCTAATGTGGAATAATGCATAGATGAATGAAAAATTAATTGAGTCAAAAAGCAACCCTTTTTATAAAAAATTAAAAAAACTTTATTCCAGTTCATCCTTTAGAGAAGAACAAAAGCAGACTATTTTAGATGGCCCTCATCTGATCCAATCATTTTTACAATATGGATCACCATTAGCATTCATCAAAGATTTAAGTATCAATAGTCCTGAAATAGAAACTTTAATCTCTCAGATTAATTGTTCTGTCTATTTTCTGAGCCATGAATTATTTATGCAACTAAGTGAGTTAAAAAGCTCAACTGGTATTCTGGCAATCGTTGATACCCCAAAATCTAATCCTGAAAAATCTGATGGACTTGTTTTATTATTAGATGGTATTCAAGATCCAGGGAATTTAGGTAGTATCTTAAGAACTTCTAAAGCAACTAATGTTAGTGCTGTTGTTTTATCAAAAACATGTGCTGATTTATGGTCACCTAAAACACTTAGAGGGAGTCAGGGCATTCAGTTTTCACTGCAATGTAGCGTTCAAGATTTAGATGCGTGGATTCTTAATTATGAGTACGATGTTATTGCACTAAAACTTAATAGCGAGTCTATTTTTAAAAAAAGATTTAATTTAAATATGGCAATTCTAGTAGGTAACGAAGGCAAAGGTATTTCTAATCACCTGCTTAAAAATGTTACAGATACCATCTCCTTGCCTATGAACAAAGATGTCGAATCAATAAATGTTGGAGCAGCTGTTAGTGTATTTGTCTACGAGTATTATCGACAATTAAACGCTGATTAGGCTTTAATTCAACACAATTTACCTGCTCAATTAATCCAACGTTCCAGTTTTTTGATGCATACAAAAGTATTTCTTCTTTGCTTGCATCCTCAATACTTTTTTCAAATTTTTGATTTAGAAACCGCAGACCTTCAATTAGTATTGATGAAGTATTTAGAGTTTTTAGCTTGTCTCCATTACCTTTACTTAATTTTTTATGATTCAGTGTAGCAATTGGTATATGAGTGTAGGTTTTTTTTGAAAAATTTAAAAGATTATTAATATAACATTGCTTAATTGTTGAGCTTAGTAAGTCAGTACCTCTGACAATGTTATTTACAGATTGTAATTCGTCATCGATTACTACAGCTAATTGGTATGCGTATATCTGATCAGATCGTTTAATTATAAAGTCTCCTGTCAAATTTTTAATGTTACACAATTGAAGACCCTGAACCTTATCAATAAAGTTAGTTGATTCATAGTTAGAAATTAATCTAATTGCTAAATTATTCGATGAAGGATGCTGCTTATTTCGACAGTGATTATTATAGATTGGCTCGTTAATATTAGATGCGTTTAAAAGTGCAATTTTTTTTCGAGTACATTTGCAGTTATAAGTTAGATTCTTTTTTTTTAATATTTCAAAATTGTGGTTATATTCCTTAATATTTTTACTTTGTCTTGATATATCTCCATCCCAAATTAAGCCCAGACCCTCTAGACTTTTAAGAATAGACAGCTCTGCACCCTCTATGGTTCTGGGGGAATCAATATCATCAATTCTAATTTTCCATAAACCGTTATTATGTTTAGCGTCCAAATAACTAGCTAATGCAGCAACAATAGAGCCAAAGTGTAGAGGTCCGGAAGGGGTAGGAGCAAAACGTCCAATATACAAAACTAATTATCTCTTTGAGGGTAAGGAGGCACATACCAATCTGTTAATGTTTTTCCTGATATAGTAAGTTGACAATGATGCCTGCTATCGTTGTCAGCACTTACATGAAAATAATAAACTCTTTTGATTGAAGGCCAATTTTCTGAAGTTCTGATTAAAGTAATTTTATTACAATGAACTGAATCATCAAGTAATTGTAAATTAAATTGTTTGGCAATATTCTTACCATGAAAAATAGCTATCTCTCTTTTAGTTGTAGTTTCAAACCAAAAATAGACGAGAAGAACAATTAGGAAAATAAAAAAATAATCGAGCATAGACTTTAATGGTAAATCCTTTTACTTATCAAACGTTAATGGTCAAAATTGCACTAAATTGATGCATTTTTAATTTTATTTATATGTATTAATTAAAATTTTACATTAAATCATAGTAACAAATTTAATTTTGTGGATAATCAAACTAATTTAAAAAATTAGGAATTTATGAATGGAAAATTTAGCAGACCAAAGTAATGTTCTTTTTATACTTCTAGGAGCAATTATGGTGCTAGCAATGCATGCTGGTTTTGCTTTTTTAGAAGTTGGGACGGTGAGGGAAAAAAACCAAGTAAATGCATTAGCTAAAATTATGGCTGATTTTTCAGTATCCACAATAGCTTATTTTTTTATTGGCTATAGTTTAGCTTATGGAGTTAACTTTTTTGATGCAGCCTCTGCACTAAGTGAAAAAAGTGCCTACGAGTTAGTAAAATTTTTCTTCTTATTAACCTTTGCCGCTGCAATACCTGCAATCATTTCTGGAGGAATTGCTGAAAGAGCAAAGTTTAACCCCCAGATGATTGCTTCATTTCTCTTAGTTGGATTTTTATATCCATTTTTTGAGGGGATAATTTGGAATGGAAATTATGGCTTTCAAGAATTTTTGGCTAATAGTTTCGGCGCTCCTTTTAATGATTTTGCTGGATCAGTTGTTGTTCATGCAATGGGTGGATGGATAGCTTTAGCGGCGGTAATCTTATTGGGTGCTAGGCATGGAAGATATTCAAAAGATGGTAAATTAAACGCATTTCCTCCTTCAAGTATTCCATTTTTAGCCCTAGGTTCATGGATACTAACAGTAGGATGGTTTGGTTTCAATGTGATGTCAGCTCAAACTCTTGATGGTATTAGCGGCCTGGTTGCAGTTAACTCTCTAATGGCAATGGTCGGGGGTACTCTCGCTGCTTTAGTCGTAGGTAAAAATGATCCTGGGTTTCTTTACAATGGCCCCTTAGCAGGTTTAGTTGCTGTATGCGCAGGATCAAATCTTTTTCATCCATTAGGTGCTCTTGCAACAGGAGCGATAGCTGGGGCTTTGTTTGTTTGGACATTTTCACTTACGCAGAATAAGTGGAAAATAGACGATGTTCTTGGAGTGTGGCCTTTGCATGGCGTATGCGGTGCATGGGGAGGTATAGCTGCTGGTATATTTGGCTTAACTTCACTCGGAGGATTGGGAGGAGTAACCTTCTACTCACAACTAGTTGGGACTATTGCAGGTATTTCGGTTGCTTTTGTTGGTGGTTATATTATTTACTCAATTGTTAAAGGTACAGTGGGTATTCGGCTTACTGAAGAAGAAGAGTTTAATGGAGCTGATATTACTATTCACAAAATAAATTCAGTTTCAAGCGATAAGTAAATAATTTTATTCTTTGACATGCTAAAATTTAGTATGTCAAAGATTCATGTAATTATTCCTGCAGCAGGATCTGGTTCCAGGATGGGCCAAGAGCTTCCTAAGCAATTTTTATCCTTTCATGGAAAAACATTAATTGAATGGATTGATTATATTTTTTCAAATGTTACAGCTGTTGATACGATTTCGATTGCCTTTAATTTAGATCAAAAAAATAAAGTCAAAAATTCAAATCACATCTTTTCCCGTAAAACTAAAATTTACTATTCTGGTGGTATTAGCAGATCAGAAACTGTGTTGAACACACTTAACTCAATAGAAAGTTTTGTATCAAATGATGATTGGATTCTAGTCCACGATTCAGCAAGGATAGGGATTACAGAGTCCTTTATAAATTCTTTTATTATGGAGGTAGGTAATGATACCGTAGGCGGTATAGCTGCATTACCTTCGGTAGATACAATAAAAAGAGTCGATGAATCAAATAAAATTACCTCAACGGAAGATCGTGACACTTTGTGGCTAGCACAAACTCCACAAATGTTTAAATATAAAAAATTAATTGAAGCACTTAATAATTTTACTGGAACGCCTACGGATGAAGCAGAAGCAATCGAAGCTTTGGGATTAAAACCAATGGTTTACAAAGGTTTGATTACTAACTTTAAGATTACTTACCCAGAGGATTTAATAAATATGAGTCAAATTTTTGGTAAGATAACTAAAGGAAAGACAAATGACTAGAGTAGGGCAAGGATTCGATGTTCATAAATTTATACTAGGAAAACCACTTGTTATTGGTGGCGTGGAGATTGATTACAAATACGGTTTGGAAGGACACTCAGATGCTGATGTACTAATTCATGCAATTATTGACGCTTTATTAGGTGCAGCTGGTTTAGGCGATATCGGTCAACATTTTCCAGATACTAATGCGACGTTTAAAGATATCGACTCACGTAAATTATTAAGAACCGTGATTGAAACTTTAAAATCAAATAATTATATTATTGGAAATATTGATGCAACGATTATATGCGAAGCTCCAAAGATGAAATCATATATAAATAAAATGGTTGCTAATATTGCTAATGATTGTAAGTGTAGTTTGAAAAGTATTAATATCAAAGCAACTACTACAGAAAAATTAGGTTTTATTGGGAGGGCTGAAGGTATTGCGGCGCAAGCGATTTGTTTAATTGAGACAGCTTAGTTATATTCTTTAAGTAAGACTACAACCGCTCCACTTCCTCCGTCATGATTAGGAGCTTGAGCGTATGCAATAACTTCATCTTTTTGTGCTAACCAATTCTTAACTTTGTTCCTTAAGACAGGCTCTTTATTTTTAGACCCAATACCTTTTCCATGAATTATTCTAATACACCTTATATGTCTTTTTTTACACTCTTGAATGTAATCTACAATATAAGATTTTGCTTCTTGAGAAATCATTCCGTGAAGATCAATTGATCCTTGAACTACCCAATAGCCCTTTTTTAATTTATTTAAAATATCTGGTGAATGACCATGTCTTAAATACAACAACCCATCTTCTGATTCAATATTTTCATAAATATAATCATCACTTATAGAATCAAGTAGTACTCTTTTTTCATCCTCTATGAGCTTCTTTGCAATTGGTTTTGGTTTTGGTTTGCTTGCAGCTACTTCAATAGTTTTCGACTTTATTTTAAGGGGCTTAACATTTTTGACAGCCTCTCGAAAAAGATTTTCATCGTCATTATGCATTATTTGCAAGATATCTTTCTGCATCAAGAGCAGCCATACAGCCAGTACCTGCACTTGTTACAGCTTGTCTATAAATATGATCTTGAACATCTCCAGCAGCAAAGATACCCTTTATACTAGTTGCAGTGAAATCACCTTCTCTTCCACATTTTGTAACAATATAACCATTTTCCATTTTTAGTTGACCTTCAAAAATATCTGTATTTGGCTTATGACCTATGGCAATAAATACACCACTCAACTTAATATCTTTTATTTCATTAGATTTTGTATCTTTAATTTTAATGCCAGTTACACCAGAATCATCACCAACAACTTCATTAAGCTCACTAAATAATTTTAACTCGATCTTTCCTTCTTTAACTTTTTCGTGAATTTTATTCATTTCTATTACTTCGGCCCTAAACTCATCTCTTCTATGAATTAAAGTAACTTTACTTGCAATATTTGCTAGGTATAAAGCCTCCTCAATCGCAGTGCTTCCGCCACCAACCACGGCTACTTCTTGATTTTTATAAAAGAAGCCATCACATGTAGCACAGGCCGAAACCCCCTTACCCAAAAAATCTTTTTCGCTTTGTAAACCTAGATATTTTGCTGAAGCACCGGTTGATATGATCAACGCATCACATGTGTATTCATTGTTGTCACCTAAAAGCCTAAATTTTTTTTCTTTAAATTTACATGTGTGGATATGGTCAAATACAATTTCAGTATTGAATCTTAATGCATGTTTTTCAAATCTACTCATCAAGTCTGGACCCATTACTCCGTCTGTATCTGCCGGCCAATTATCAACATCAGTGGTTGTCATTAACTGCCCACCTTGAGCTATACCAGTTATCAGCAATGGTTTAAGATTCGCACGGGCTGCATAAATTGCTGCTGAATATCCAGCCGGACCTGAACCAAGTATAATAAGACGTGAATGTTTTGACATGATTTAATAATTCCTAGAATCTAATTTAAATATAATTCTAGTTTAGACTGAGCATCTAATCAATTGATAATAATGTTTATTACGTTAATTATTTAAATCATTAAGATTAGTTTTATTAATCTTTACACATAAAATCTTTTATATATGAGTTCAATTTTGGATTTAGCCTGATATAATTTAAATTATTTCACAGAGTATTATTTAATTGTTTTCACGACGCAAATCAAACAGTAGTAAAAAATTATCCTTAACCAAAAAAGCGCCTAGAGATTTAGCAAGCAGAGTAATCAGGGAAGCATCATGGTTTAGTTTATTATTTATTGGTCTATATATAACACTTGCACTAGCGAGCTTCTCAGGAAGTGACTCCTCTTTCTCACATAGTGTTGATGCTGGAAAAAATATAAATAATTTAGCAGGTGTAAGTGGAGCCTACTTCTCCGATTTCTTTTTAAACATTGTAGGCTTGTCTGCATGGTGGCTTGTTTTTTTGAGTATATATAGTATTTTCTTGATTTACCCTAGAATTGAGAATGAGAATTATGAAATAAAGCACCTTTTAATTATTCACTACCTAGGTTTTTTATTGCTTTTATTGTCATCATCAACTTTTGAAGCTGGCTACGCTATTAATTTTTCAGCACATTTACCTTCTGAGCAGGGAGGTATTTTAGGTAACAATATTTATGCGTTCTTAGAAAAAGCAATGGGGTATATAGGAACTTTAGTATTCTTAGTGATTTCTTTCGCTATTGGTTTTAGTTTATTTACAGGCTGGTCATGGATAACAATTTCAGAAAGTATAGGTAACTTTATATGTAATTTATTTAAAAGTATGATAGAAAAATTTGATGACTGGAAGGATAGGAGAGAAGGCAAAAAGTTTGAAAAACAGAGGACATCTTTTGTTGAGTCTGAAAGAAAGAAGCTAGAAGATCGCTCACCTGTTAAAATATTAGACGTAAAATCTATCACGAAAGAAAGCGTGAGAGTTAAAAGAGAAAAGCAAACTAATTTATTTACTGATTCAGAATCAGCCCTTCCTCCCCTTCATCTTTTAGATCAGCCAACAAATGAAGTATCTATTCAATCAGCTGAGACTATTGAGTTTATATCTAGATTGATTGAAAAAAAATTATTGGATTTTGGTATTGAAGCAAAAGTTATTTCAGCACAACCTGGACCAGTGATTACTCGTTACGAATTTGAACCAGCAGCCGGAGTAAAAGGAAGTCAAGTTATAAATCTAGCTAAAGATTTAGCTAGGGCACTATCAGTTGTAAGTGTGAGAGTTGTGGAAACAATCCCTGGTAAGACTTGTATGGGCTTGGAAATTCCAAACCCTAACAGACAGATTGTGTACTTTTCAGAAATAGTAAGCTCAAAAATTTTCGCTGATACATCTGATCTTTTAGCAGTAGCTCTCGGTAAAGGTATTTCTGGGAAACCTGCGGTTGCTGATATTTCTAAAATGCCACATATATTAATTGCTGGTACCACAGGGTCTGGTAAGTCTGTTGCTATTAACGCTCTTGTTCTGAGTCTGTTATATAAAGCAACTTCTGATAAAGTTAAAATGATTCTAATTGATCCTAAGATGTTGGAGTTATCTGTGTATGAAGGAATTCCTCATTTATTAGCTCCAGTTGTAACTGATATGAGGCAAGCAGGTAATGCATTAAATTGGTGTGTTGCTGAAATGGAAAAAAGATATAAATTAATGTCTGAGTTTGGAGTAAGGAATCTAGCAGGCTTTAATCAAAAACTAAAGGAATCACATGAAAAGGGAAAACCATTAACAAATCCTTTTTCGCTAGACCCTGAGAATCCAGAAGTTTTAGCAGAGCTTCCACTTATAGTTATTGTAATAGATGAACTAGCCGATCTAATGATGACAATGGGGAAAAAAATTGAAGAACTAATTGCTAGGCTCGCACAAAAAGCCAGAGCATCAGGTATTCATTTAGTTCTTGCAACTCAGCGCCCATCGGTAGATGTAATTACAGGACTAATAAAAGCAAATATTCCAGCTAGAATCGGCTTTCAAGTTTCAAGTAAAATCGACTCAAGAACAATTTTAGATCAAATGGGTGCGGAAACACTTTTAGGTAAAGGCGATATGTTGTATATGCCACCTGGAACAAGTTATCCGGAGAGAATTCACGGAGCCTTTGTTTCGGACCGAGAGGTTCATAAAGTTGTGAGTTTTCTTAAATCAAAAGCTGAGCCAGAGTATATAGAAGAAATTCTTAATCCCAATGATAGCGCTAATAATATTTTAGGCGAGTCAGGACCATCAGGTGAAAAAGATCCTCTTTATGATGAAGCTGTTGAGATTGTTCTTAGAACTAAAAAAGCATCAATTTCTTATGTGCAAAGAAATTTACGTATTGGATATAATCGTGCAGCAAGAATTATTGAAGACATGGAGAAAGCTGGGCTAGTAACGCCTATGAATAATGCTGGCAACCGAGAAGTAATAGCAAACGATAAAGATGATTAAATTTTTTATTATTTTGTTATTTTGCTCAAATGCTTTTTCAAATCCTAATTCTGATTTAGTGGATATACTGGATAATATGAAAGCACTGACTGGTAATTTTAAGCAAAAAGTTACAGATCAAAATGGAGCCATCCTTCAGGAGGTCTCAGGTCAATTCTTTTTTAAAAAACCTAATTTATTTAAGTGGGATTATCTAGAGCCTTCAAAAAGTCAGTTAATTAGTGACGGTGAATTGTTGTATCTTTATGATCCTGATTTAAAACAAGTAGTAATAAGTCAATTAAAAAAGATTGGAGGAATAAGTCCAGCGATGCTTTTAGTAGCTAGTGATGTAGGAAGCCTTTTTAAAATTAGTAATATACGAGATTTAAAAGGGATTAATTGGTTTAAGGCTCTACCTCACGAACCGAAAAAAGCAAACTTTAAAAAAGTATTTATTAATTTCAAACAAGGTAAATTAAAAAGAATGAAGATTATTGATGGCTTTGATAATACAATTGATATTAATTTTATTAAGGTCAATCAAAATCCAATCATTAATGAAGCACTTTTTTTATTTAATACCCCAGAAGATATTGATGTTATAAAAAACTAGATGAACATACCATCATCAATGCCATTAGCTGAGTTTCTGAGGCCCAAAAATATTAATGATATTGTAGGGCAGCGTCACATATTAGGTGATGGCCAATCTCTCAGAGTTGCAATTGATTCAGGGAGCCTCCCATCTATGATTTTGTGGGGACCACCAGGTGTTGGAAAGACTACAATTGCTAGGGTAATAGCAGATAATGTCGATGCTCAGTTTATTGCTCTATCTGCTGTTCTGTCAGGAGTTAAAGAGATAAGAGAGTCAGTTGCAAAAGCTCAATTCGCATCTGAACAACAAAATAAAAAAACTATACTTTTTATTGACGAGGTTCATCGATTCAATAAAAGCCAGCAAGATGCTTTTCTCCCTCATATTGAATCAGGTTTGATAATATTTATTGGTGCAACAACTGAAAATCCTTCATTTGAAGTTAACTCAGCTTTATTAAGCAGGTGTCAAACTTACGTTTTGAAATCTCTTTCCTCAGAAGAGTTAGCAGATATTATTAAAAATGTACTTTATGAGTATCAGAAAGTAACAGTTGATGATTTGGCTAGAGAGATGATTCTTGAATATGCAAATGGTGACGCAAGAAGATTGATAAATCTACTTGAGATGCTTATCAATACTTTTAAACCAAAAATGATTGGAGATATTTCTAATCAATTAGTTGAGAAGATAATTTCTGAGAAAGTCAGAAAATTTGATAAGGGTGGAGAGCAGTTCTATGATCAAATATCAGCAATGCATAAGTCTGTAAGAGGTTCAAATCCAGACGCTTCAATTTATTGGCTGTTAAGAATGATTGATGGAGGAGCTGACCCTCTTTATTTAGCTAGAAGGATTATAAGAATATCTATTGAAGATATTGGGTTAGCAGACCCAAAAGCACAGACAATCGCTTTAGAGGCTTACCAAATTTTTGAAAGATTAGGTTATCCAGAAGGTGAGTTAGCCTTAGTAAATGCTATTTTATATCTTTCATTAGCCCCTAAAAGTAATGCATCATATATGGCTTATAATGAAGCTAAGGGCTTTATAAAGGATCATCAGCAGTTTGACGTGCCTCTTCATTTGAGAAATGCACCAACTAAGCTGATGGAGAACTTAGATTATGGGAAAAATTATCGCTATGCACATAATGAAACGGATGCATATGCTGCTGGTGTAAAATATTTTCCTGATGAGATGAAGCAGATAAATTTTTATAAGCCGACAAGTCGTGGTTTAGAGATAAAGATAAAAGAAAAATTAGACTATTTGAAATCATTAGATGAGTCATATAAGAATAATCAGGGAAAAAAATGATTGATATAAATTTATTACGTGAAAACACAAAAGCAATCGCAAGCTTTCTTAAAGAGCGAGGATTTGATTTGGATATTAAAAAATACGAATCCTTGGAAAAAGATCGAAAAGTGATACAAGTTAAAACTCAAGAACTTCAAGGTCAAAGAAATCAATTTTCTAAAAATATTGGTATTGAGAAAAGTAAAGGCAATGATGCTTCTGATTTAATGGAGCAGGTGAATGTCATTGCAGAAACCCTAAAGGAATTAGAGAGTCAATTAGCGCTAATTCAAGCGGCATTAAATCAATTCCTATTAGATATTCCTAATATACCTCATGACTCGGTACCAGATGGAATTTCGGAAGAAAATAATAAAATTGTAAAGGAATTTGGCGAGCTTAAAAAATTTGACTTTAAAGCGAAGGACCATGTAGATGTTGGGGCAAATCATGGCTTAGATTTTGAATTAGGGAGTAAGTTATCAGGAGCTAGGTTTGTCTGTATGAAAGGCAATATGGCAAGACTTCACCGAGCAATAGGACAGATGATGCTTGATGTGCAAACCCAAGAACATGGCTATGAAGAGTGCTTCACACCATACTTAGTTAATGAAGAGTCATTAATTGGAACAGGCCAATTGCCTAAATTCTCAGACGATTTATTTAAAACAAGCAAGGGGGAAGATGATTCTCTTTACCTCATTCCAACAGGCGAGGTTCCTTTAACAAATTTTGTGCGAGATACTATAGTAAATGAAAATGACTTACCATTAAAGTTCACAGCACATACGCCATGCTTTAGATCCGAAGCTGGCTCTTATGGAAAAGATACAAGAGGTATGATTCGGCAGCATCAGTTTGATAAGGTTGAAATGGTGCAAATAAGCCATCCTGATTCAAGCTACAAGGTCTTAGATGAAATGGTGGTCCACGCTGAAAATATTCTCCAAAAGTTAGAATTGCCATACAGAGTAGTTTCTTTGTGTAAGGGTGATATGGGATTTGGAGCTGCTAAGACATTTGATCTTGAAGTTTGGCTTCCATCACAGAATACCTATAGAGAAATATCTTCTATATCTAATTGTGAAGATTTTCAAGCGAGAAGATTAAAAGCAAGATACAAAGATTCTGACGGTAAGAATAAATTTTTACATACATTAAATGGCTCAGGCTTAGCCGTTGGTAGGACTTTAGTGGCTATCTTAGAAAATTACCAACAAGAAAATGGTGACATCAAAATTCCAAAAGCGTTAATTTCTTATATGGGGGGAAGTATTAAACTAACTTCTGACTAAGTAAAGCTATCAAAAATGGCCGCTTCCTCTTCGTCTATATAAACTCCAGGACCATAGACTTCAACCTTACCCTTGTTAGCAATGAGTACGGCATATACGTGATCCTCATCAGACCTTTCTCCCCCAAAAATTCCATGCTCGAAAACACCAGGAGTGTTTGATATTTCATCGGATATCTCATAATCACTAATGGCTTCAATACTTTTAATTTTGCAATCAAGGACTAAATTTCCATAAGAAGTTATAGCAAAACCATCACCAACAGTATTTTTTCTTAAATCACAACTCACCAAGCAATCCGAAAGCTTATTTTCAATAAGCCTTTTTGTTATTCTCCATGCGATTGGTGAAATCTCAATTGGTATAGGAAAATTATCACCAATATTTTTAACTATCTTAGACTGATCACCAATAATGATGAACCGATCACTTGTATAGGCTAATAATTTTTCTCTAATTAAATCGTAACCTCGACCTTTAAGAGCAAATATTATTGATGGGTTTTTATCTAAACCAGCTACTTCGTCTGCACCATCAACATATAAATCTATCGTTTCAATTTGGTCTAAAGAAATATAAACCAAACCTGCTTCAATTGCTTTAATTTGACTTGTTGTTGAGCTAGCTACAACTTTTATATCCAGGTTCTCATTTTTTATTTTTTGGGCTAACCCATCAATAAAATAATTCGCTGTTGAACCCGTTCCAAGCCCAATTATTGTATTATTTTTTACAAACTTTAATGCAGCTTGTGCAACTATTTCTTTATCATTCATGTCATATATCCGTTATGTCATTAATAATTGTTTATAATGTTGCGACTCTAATAAAGATA
>MDSY01139283.1_pt1 | contig 15740 bp, 6 predicted proteins | sample 811131 | NCBI WGS metagenome assembly MDSY01 (sample SAMN05326643, study PRJNA326480) | marine metagenome | isolation source: seawater | place: Atlantic Ocean: South West | collected 2010
ACCCGTCTTCAGATTCAGGATACTTAGCCTCATCTCCGCCTCCTCCGAGATCCAGGGTGCCGGCGATGAATGGAAGTGAATAGAAAAATTGTCAACTCAAACGAAAACAAGTCGAGCAAAACGAGAAAACAAAAATCAAAATCGCCACAGCGAGTTTACAGGAAATCCTGACTACGGAAGCTGTTTTCAAAACTCGAATCGGGGTAAAAACTTCACGAAATGCTGGAAACTAAAATATACGTAGAAGGCCGTTCGAGACGTGAAAGGAGGCCAAAATTAATTCAGAGATAGAAGGCGCGATTATCTAGCAAAGAAAAGGTACGACAAACAAATTTAAGCTCTAAATCATTAAAAAAACCACCTGACCAAAGTAACCTTTTAGCAGAGCCCTGAACCGCACGATTTGCCGTTTTGGCTGCCTTCTCACGACGTATCAAACACAATCCTAATTTCACCATGCGTACAGAAACACCCCGAGGAACTCAATCATGCAAATGCAAATTGGAAGCAAGCGAATTGCACGTACCTATTGGAAATTGAAAAGAACGCTTATTTTACATGCTTTAGCCGTGTTATGGTGCCCATACTGAGCTGCGTAGTGCGCACTACGGTAATTGCCTACCTATACGGGTTGTATCACTGATTATCAGTCGTGGGGATCCGGTTTGCGGTTTTCTAATTTTTCTCCGTTTGACTCCTTTCCAAATGCCCTGTCGTGAAACAATCTGAAAGTCACACGTGCGCTTGATATTCAGCGCACACGCCATCTCCGGGCATTGGACTTCAACACCTGCCAATGTCTAGCATATGCTTGCATAACTTGCGTATGCACGTACACGATTAACGGTTCCCGATGCGATGGTACATGTCGCCGTTGCAAAGGTTCATCGACAGGAAACTCAACAATATGAATGATTCAATTTGAAAGCCCCTTGAATTTATCTTGTAAGCACAGAAACATTTCGTTTCTAAGCGCTTTGAATCTTTCCACGTTTTGCTAATGTCATTGGAATGAGCTTGTTCTATTAGCGCTTGTCGAAGTCTTGCGAAGCACAAACACGCAAGTGACTTTGTGTATAGATTCCCGAAACGTATCGCGCGACCATCCTGTGTAATTTGCTACATATGATCGTACTGCTTCCTGCGTATCTCTCCATGTCGAACCAGCTCACGGGGTAGGTGTCCTTGCAAACATCCATTTATCGCACGCAGTCCAAGGGTTGCGTGTCAGACTACTATCTCGTGAAGAGCTTCTTCCTCTTGATGATACGGGCATTTTGATATCGGCGTGAAGCCAGCTAGAGAGCTCTACGCGGCGCAAGCTAAACGAAGGCCTGCCTTCTCCGGCGCTCTTTGCTCAGGGATCATAGCCACAACAGAGCTGAAGCGTCAGTCTGTTGCAAGTTCCTCTGTTAGTTGGTCTCCAACACGTACGGTTTGAGACAATTCAATTGTCAGTGCTTTGAATGCACACGAGAGGCTCTGTAAGTCGATATCTTCGGGGGATGATTGTTTATTGACCGTCAACCGTTTCCTCGACAGTCCTGAAGAGATCGTCTCGATTGGCGTTGCTGCTTGCAACTGCAGCATGCGAGGACTCGTCCAAACAAATAGGGCTGAGATTGATTTTGGATTTGGGTATTACTGCCTCTCGAGAGCGTTCCCATCCTCGGTTGGTTAAAGCAATTGCTAGCTATTTAAGGCTATTCAAGACGATTCGCATCGTGCGTGCGCAATTTATCTTGATCTCCTCGTTTCTGTATTTGCTTCCTTCACCTCTCCCCTCCGCACTGTGAATGGGGACAGAGCGTTTTTTTTTTCTTTTTTCGGAGCGTTTGATAATTCACTTTGCGCTCTTGGCCTCTTGCCATATTTTCGAGCTCGGGTTGCCAACAACGGTACTCTCGGAACGTGAGATGCGTGACGGCAGACCTTGGTTCCCGCGACACGTGTCGTGGGAACAAACGTGTAGGATGGGTCGAGGGGACGAGGCGTCGCGTCCTAGAGCTGCACATGTAGCGCACATGATATCTGCGCGGGTGCGTCTTGTGTCCCGGTGCTGTCGCGACAACGATGTCACTCGGCACTTTCTCATTCGCTCGTTCTCTGCTCTTCTCCCACTTACACTGGGACCCCTACCCTTCCTAAACCCACTATACTCCACAGATGGACGCTTTCACAGAGAATCTGCAAAGCGCGAGGAAATATAACAATGTGATAACCACGATGCTGCAGAATGAGCTGGATATCCCCCATGGCGTTGGTTCGCCTGGACGGGCACCCGACTTGTCGTCACGGAAAAACGCCAACAACACTGAACTCTTGAGGGATGTGACAGGAAGCTCAGGGTTGAGGCCACGATCCTCATCCGAATTGAATGTCGCGCGTCCTGGGATATCCTCACAAAAGGCCAACATTCTCGAAGATGAGATTGAACGCTTGCAGCGTGACGTGGAGCGCCACCGTGAGGTGGAGGCTGAACTCGAGGCGGCAATGTCAGCTGCCGCCGAGGCTTGGTTGCGCGACACCGCGAAAAAGAGCGCCGAACCAGATAAGCAGGTTGAGGTTGAGGATGCGAGACTCACGGCTGCTATGGAGGCAAGCGCTCATCTGAAAGATAATCTCGCGGTTGAGGTTCAATTCCGAGGGTTGGCTGAAGAGGGACTTGCGATGACGCAGAAAGAACTCGACGCTGCGAGCAATAAACTAGTCGCGGCGGCTGAAAAGGGAGAACACCTTATTCGTCGAATAGCTACGTTGGAGGCGGACCTCGAGACTCGGAACCTGGAGGCTGACGAGCTCAGGGCAGAGCTTGATGTTTCAAGAAACCAACAGGCATCGACATCAGCTCCAGTGATGGATGATTCCAAGGCTACTGCGGAGGCATCCGGGTCAGCGGAACTCGAAGAAGCTTTACAAGCGAAACAAATGGCCGACGCGCAGACATCGATGCTGCGTTCTTGTTTGGAGGACACCGAGGAACTCTTGGATGAGTCAAGGTCCAAGGCGAGCCTGCTTGAAAATAAGCTGCAGGCTCTCAAGTCTGAAACTCCAACAGGAAATGAAGACGAGATCGAGCGACTTCGAAATCAAGCAGCTGAAGCAGAGAGCAGAGCGAGCGCTGCTGTGCAAAGGGCGAAAGACGCGGAGTTTGAGGCAAACCTCGCTAAAGAAGGAGCACAAAAAATGCGGCTTGCCGCTGAAGCCGAGCGCGACTCTGCAGTCTCTGCCATGGAGGTAGCTCTGGAAGAGGCAAACAAGAAACTACACGCAGCAGAGATTTCTGGTGCATCTTTTGGAGATGTCAAGGATGAGTCGGGCTCGAGTGCGGCTGTGCGAGTTGCGTCGTTGACGAACAAACTCGCACAGCTAAAGACGAACCTGGCTTCCGCGGAACGCAGAGTTGTGGAGAAAGAAACTGAGGTTGCTGAGTTACGCGCAAGATCTGGAACTCAAGCTCATCGAAATGGGAGTGTAGACTTAAATTCGGAAGCTTCACAGGGTGAATCGTCCTCAGAACAGGTCGACGTCACGGCTGTCGGGAATCGAGCAGAAGCTTTGCAGGAGGTCAAATCCCTGACGCGTTCGTTGCAAGAAGAACGCGCCGGTGTGAAAGTGCTTGTCGATAACGCTGCGCATGCTGCTAAACACTCCGAAGCACAACTCAAAACCCTCAACGAGAAGCTCGAAAACGAGCTGCGCGAGTCAAAACGGCTGACAGCTGAGCTTGCAGCTTCACAATTGCGCGTTTCTCACACGCAATCTGACGCTCAAGTTGCCGCGCGTTCGTCTGCTGAAGTCGAGTCCAAGGTGGCAGAGCTTGAGACGTCGCTGGCTGCATTTCGGTTGGAAGCAGCGGCATCATTACAGCGTAAAACAGATGAACTTATAGAAGTGTCGCGTGCGTCAGCTGAAATCGAGGCAAGCAAGCAAGTTGCAGACGGCGAGATTCAGAGGCTCAACGAGGCTCTACTTGAGCAGAAAAAGATGTTAAGTGACGAAAGTTCATCATCATCGTCGGAGGTTATGAAACTGCGTGAATCGCTCGCTGAATCAGAAGCTTCAAGGCAAAGCTTAAGACTTGTTGAGACTGATATGAAGATGAAACTAGAGAATGCGGAGACCTCTACTGTGGAACGAGAGGCTGAGTATGCTGCAAAACACGAACAGCTCACTGTGAAGCTTGTGAAGTCGGAGGAGTCCTTGCAGGCGGCGTGCGCCGAGACGGCAAAGATGGAGTGGTCTGTTTCGGAGTTGAAGTCTCAACTCCAAATAGATGAGTCTAGGGCTCTGAGTAAGCAGGCTGAAATCGACAAGCTAAATTCGTCGCTTTCGAAAAGCCGGACGAAGGCTTCGGATGAGAGAGCCTCTGCATTACAAGAATTCAGCGACAAACAGGCGGCTTCTGATGCCAAATTTGTTATTTCTGAGCAGGAATGCGCTGATCTTCGGGGCGAACTCGCGGTTGCACAACTATCTGTAGAACAATTTTCTGACGCTGCTGATTCTGCGAAGCGACGAGTTGACCAACTCTCGTCTAATTCAACATCCATGTCACAAAAGATTGTTGAGTTGGAATCCAGGTGTAACGAAGCTGAAGATCGCGCGTCAAAAGCAGAAAGGGCGCTTTCGGCATTTAAAGAGGAATCGAGGATTACGCTCAAGCTCAAATCTGAGGAGCTCGTCGTCGCGTCGTACGCGATCTCACAAGCTGAAGATGCAAAGGCTGAGATTGAGGATAAACTCAAATCGCTTAAGGTGATCGTATCGAGGGATGAACGTCATGCAGCTGATGAGACGCTCCGCCAACAGGTTGTTGAGCTTCGCGAAGCGCTTTCAGAGGCTCTGGATGCGCAAGCCGGTCAACAATCGACGCAAACAGAATTTAGACTTTTGCTGGAAGCCACGGAAGCTGCCACCGCGGACCGTGAAAGTGAGTTTGAGCTTCAATGCAAACGCTTTCAGGACCAACTTGAAAGTGCTGAACTACGAGCGCAAGAACACCTGGTTGACAATGCAAAGATGGAGTGGGCAATGTCGATACTTGAAACGCGTGTACAAACAGAACTATCGCGCGCTTCCGCAAAACAGGACGAGATCGATGGGTTGTTGAAGCAAGTTCAAGAGCTCAATTTACAGGTGGAGACGACTAGGGCCGGGGCTGATGAAAGGGTCTCAGCATGTGAGTCAGAGACATTCGAACTAAGAGAACTGCTCGAATCTAGTCGTCGCAAACTTCAAGCAGCTCAGGAGGCATCAGCTCAGCTTGCTGGTGAATTGACCTCTGCTAGCCTTCAACGCGAGGAGTCGGCGAAGACAGTGGCGCGTCTCACCAGCGAAGTCGAGTCCAAACGCACTATCGCGGAAGGGCAGGTTACAGAAGTTGAGGCTGCCCTCTCCGCGTTCCGGATTGAGGCGAATGATACTTTGGAATCTAAGACAGCAGAAGTGCTTTCGGCGACACTCGCTGCTGCAGATGCTCAGACGGCGAAGAAATCAGCAGACGCGGAGGTTCAGCAACTGAAGGGTGTCGTGCAGAAATACGAAGAAGACAAGTGTCTTGATTCTGCGATAAAAGCAGAAGTTACTGAGCTTCACGATGCCCTCAGGGATGCCTTAGATGCCCAAAAAGGTCAGCAATCTTCGCTAACTGAGTTGAAGCTTCGTTTGGAAGCTACTGAAACATCTACTGCGGAACGAGAAGCTGAGTATGCCGCGAAATACGAACAGCTTACCGTGAAGCTTGCGAAGTCGGAGGAGTCCTTGCAGGCGGCGCACGCCGAGACGGCAAAGATGGAGTGGTCTGTTTCGGAGTTGAAGTCTCGACTCCTGGTGGAAACCACCAAGCTGAAAGATGCCCAAGATCGGGGTTCTTCGTCCTCTACCAAGCTTTTGGAAGCTGAGCAGGAAGTTATAAGCACTAAAATGGAACTTGCTGAAGCTAAGCGACTCTCGGAGCACTCTGTGGTTGATCTCGAAAACGTTCGGCGACGGTTGGAAACTCACGTCGCTTCGGCGGTGCAGCTCGAATCCAAGTGGGCGGATGCAGAGCAGCGAGCATCAAACGCTGAAGTAGCACTTCTGGCCTTCAAACGTGAAACGATGCTTCTCGTGGAGAAACAGATTGAAGACATCACGGCGGCTAAGCACTCCAACGCCGAACTGATGCACGCCGACTTTCAGAAGACGGCGACAGTCGCCCTGGAGAGTAAAACAGCCGAGCTCGCGTTGGCCACGCGTGCCGCGGCGGTGGCGGATTCCGCGAGTGGGTCGTCGATTGGGAACATCGACAGAGTTAAACAAATGTTAGCCAAGGTTGCAGAAAATGCCGCCAGTGCTGCTGAACTCAGGGTCTCCGCGATTAGGCGGGAATTCGCAACGGAAATCGATCGTTTGAGGGAACTCCTCGCCGAGGCAACTGACTCGCGCGCTTTGGAAGTTGAAATCTCGAGCCTTCGTGCTGAACTGGAACGCGCAAGGGAGGCTCACGTATTGCAGACGGCTTTACACGACGATTTGCGTGCGCAACTAGATGGAATCCAAGGACTTTACGAAGCCCACGAGTCTACCGCACGAGAAGAGACGTCCATTCTGCGCGATCGTCTCGAGGAGAAGGACCGAACTTTGCTCGAGTCAAGGCACAAACGTGTTGCCGCTGACGCTGAGATTTCTCGCCTCGAAGCGAAGTGCAAAGAGCTGGAGATTGTCAACGAGGCGGCTAGTGGTGCATTGACTGCTGTATCCAGCGAGACGCAGATTTTCATGACCGCCCACATCAACCGAGCGACAGAGGCGACCGAACGCGCAACGCAGATGGCTTCGTCGACTGCCGCCGCGCACGCGGAAGTCGCTCTTCTGAAAACACGTTGCGTTGAACTTGAACGTCTTCTCGAGTCTGAGCAGACCCTTTTCGCCGCCGACAAGGAGACCCTCGCGCAGGCTCTCGCCGAACAGACAGTCCTTGCGATGTCGGCTTCTGATCGAGCTTCCCTTCTCGAGGCGTCGAAGAACTCTATGGATTCCGAGTTACGGCGCGTCAAAGTGCGCTGTGCTGAACTGGAGCAGGCGTATGACTGCGACGAAGTCCAACGTCTGGTTACTGAGATTCAGAACCTTCAACGCGATCACGCCGAAAGCGTGTTCGAGACACTCAAGGAACAGTTGAAGCTCGTCGCCGCGGCGGCGGAGAAATCGAATGACCTAAATAAACGTCACGTATACGAGTCACAGGCTGCAATGCGTCTCGCTGAATCAGAACACGACGTGTCCCGTAACCAGAGCGCTCTTCTGGCGGAGGAGATATCAATCGCGCGCGCTAACGTCGCCGCGCTCAGCGCGGTGAGAGATTCGCTTGAAACCGAGCTGGCTGCCAAGGAAGATATCGTGGTCAACGCAAACAACGCTCGCGACCAGGCGATTGACGAAGCGCAGGATCTTCGTCTTCAGCTTGCAGACTTGCAGCGCGACACTCACAAGCTCGAGATGGATGCCATAACAAAGCTAGAAGAGCTCTCCGGGGAGGCGCAAGTGAGTGCCGTGTCGTCCGAGGAGCTTCAGACAGAGCTCGTGGAGATAAAATCGCGGGCTGAGAGCGCGGCGCGCGACGCGAAGCTCGCGAGAACAGAGTTGGAGGCAAAATTAAGGGCTTCCAGTGCGGAGCGTGAGGCAGCACGTACCGAGGTTCAGCGGCTCTCCACGGAATTGGAGAGATACGCCGCGGGACGTGCTGGCAACGTTGAACGAGCAAAGGAAGAGTTGCGGGAGGAGACTGAACTCATGATGCGGGGCGCGCAGGAGGAGGTTACGAAAGCGCTGATGGAAAGCGAGCGCTTAAAGCGACGTTTGAGAGCGTCCGGTGCGCGTGTCGCGCAGCTCATAAACGAAATCATACGCCTACAGAAGCACGAGCACGCGCTGCACGCAATCCTAGGTGCAGCTGAAGCGTGACGAAAAATAGACTAGTCTAGTTTAATATAGCAACTCATTAAAACTCGACACCTTGAGACGGTGGAACCAACAGCGTACCCGAGTTCCATCCCTCTGTGCTACACACCTGCGGCTCTCTTCGCGCAGCCACCCAAATATCCTCCATGCGTGGTTTGATATCACGCACCGCGAGCCATCGCGGGTCGAGCTGCTTGGTCACCATTCGCTTCGCAGTCTTCGGCGGTTCCTGGGGGATAGCCGTCAAGCCTTCGAATCGTCGCCCGTTTCGCGGCAGCGAAAGGTCCATGTTCGCCGCAGCCATCGCCCGCACGTGCGTGTCCGCCACCGCCGCCGCCTCTTTCTTCCCAGTCAAGCCTAGCGGCGCCATGTGATGCTGCAGCTCGGCATCCTTATCGAACACAGCAAACGGAATGAGTGCGTTGCGGTGCAGCAAAGGCCTCGACGACATCAACGACGGCTTTGCTAAGTCTGTCTCAGCTCCGGTCACGCCGCCGAGCATGTCGTCGTGGTCAAAATCATCCAACTCTTCCTCGTCATCCTCGTCAGAATCGTCCATTTCCGGCGCTTTCGCCATAACCTTCGCAGCCATCTTCGCCACTACCCGTGTGACGCGCTCAGATGGCGTGGTATCTGGCGCGTGATGGTACTTCCCAGAGCGGGAAAACGCCGGGCGCCTCACGCCCGTTTCCTTTGACCTCTCCATGGGTTTCGTTTTCGCGGAAGGCGTCGGCGGCGGCGCCGCGCGAGGCTCGTGCTCTGCCGCGGAAGCGTCATCCAAATCAGACCTGGAAACCTGGAATTCACCCACATCGCTTACGAACCGAATACCTGAGCCGTCCCTGTTCGTCTCTGACGGCAGCGGGCCGTGGCCGAGCGGTTGCGGGGGAATATCCGCGCCCAAGCCTTGCTCTCGAAGCAGCGCGGTGACAGACGGAGTCAACCTGCTTTCGAACATCCGGGGCGCACCCGCAGAGCTACACACCATCGCAAGGTCAACAGTCACCGGTGACCGGCTGTATTCACACCCAACAACTCCGCTAGTGTACGACACGGTCGCGATCGAAGTCCAGTGCTCTGTTTCGAATAAGCGCACTTCGCCCTTCCCCGCGTGGTGGGACTCTCCCGAACCCGCGAGAAGCGACGCCCCGTCGCCGCGGAACGAAACGTGCGAGATTTCCATGCCAGCCATGTGGTGCGACACCGACGCAGCGCGCCAGCCGAAATCCGTGGAGTTCCCCGACGCGTCCGCGGTCCAAGTGTACACCACGCCGTCCGCAGAACCGGCGGCGAGGAGTTGCCTGGTGTCGTTCGCCGGCGCGCTCCACGTGGCGAGCGCGGTTAGAGGCGCGGGAGCGTCGCCCGGAGTCATTCTGTGTAACATGCGCAGCCGCGGATCGTCACTCACCTGCCACACACGCACCGAGCCATCGTTACCAGAGGACATTACGCACGTGGCGCTCGCGATGGCCACGGCGCGCACGCCGCCTCGGTGCGCGGCGCTGATGCTGCCCACTTTTTCGCCATCCGCCACGCGCCACACCGCGAGGGAGCCGTCTTCAGCTCCCGAAACCACCATCGTGCCATCTGGGGAGACTTGGAAGGCGGAGACCGCAGCATTGTGCGACCCGAATAGAAACACCATGCTGCCAGTCTCGCCGCCGTCAGCGGGGAGAGTGGAGTACAGGAGATTCGGCGAGCCCATCTGCGAAATCAGCACGGCGCCCGCTTGTTGTTTGGGGATGAACTCAAACTGACGCCACGCGCGGTGCACGGGCTTGAGTTCGCCATCCTTGGCCTCGGTGTGCAGCTGAAACCGCTCGACACCGCTTCCCGTACGACCTCCTGTGCGCATGGAGCGAACGATCCCCCCTCGCTCGACCGCGGCTGCGTGGCGCCGGTCCTCCGGGTCCAATCTGGCGCAGTCTAAACGGGTCTCGCCGAGGGCAGCCAAGGGCTTTTCCGCCACGACGCCGCCTCGAAGACCAGCCGTGGAGGCGGCATCGTCGACGCGCGAGCGGTCATCGAGCCTCGGGGGGAGGCGTACGAGCCACGTGTGGCTCATCGTATCGCGTGCGCTGGACCTGCGTCCGCGTCGCGCGAGGCAATGCCGAGTCTCGATTTGAAAAAAATATTACAACGACTCTTTCGCTTGTTGGACTTGACGACAGGTGAGTTCAAAAACGGCATTTCTAAAAAAATACATTACAATCAGTCTCCCCCATTCAGTTGTCTCCCTGCGCCGAGTCGTTGAACTCCGACTGTCCCGAGTCCGACCCGGTGTCGTCTATGACGATTTCTACATTATTTTTCTCCCAGTCCGCTTCCGACCCCAGCGCCTCTTCCCGGGCGAGCTTCGCGTTTTTCTCCGCGGCTCTTTTGCTTTTCGCGTCCCACCGCCACATCAAAATCAATGCGCGACAGAACCGAAACCCTAACCACGCCTCGATGCACAGCACGTGCCATACAATCAAGAGAACCGCGAAAACCGCCATGGTTGCGTGGGCTTTATCGTGACAACTCCCGTCCATATTCGGGATCAAGAAACTCGCGACTGTGATGCCCGAGCGCAAGGCTGCGTTAAGATGCGCGTCGTCGTTGTCGCAATATATTCGCGTGGAGTACACATTCATGTTATACATGGAAATCGCGAACAGCGCGAGGACGGCGAGGAGGGCGATGAAACGCCCGAAATACCGCACATTTCGCACGGTGCGTGATCCAAAGTCCGTGGTTTCACACGCCGGGCCAGGTGCCGGCGATTGGACGTCAGCGCCGAACGCGGCGAGGTTCATATTTCTCTTGTCAAAACCGTCGGTTTTGGTTTGGTTTTGGTTTTCAAATCGCAACCGGGTCTTCGCCGAATAGTCTCTGCCTACCAGCGCCGACGGTTCGGGCACACCCGTATCCGAAAAGTCTATATGTTTGTGGTACAACTCCATGAGTCCACCGCGTCGCATCTCCGGGTCCTGTACGAACTTTTCTGCGACCTCCGCGATGTTGACGCTCGGTTTGCTCTTCGACCCGACGGCTAAACGCAACGCGGTGACCTCCAACTGAAGCTTTTCGTTTTGCAATCTCAGCGCTTCGTTTTGCATTTTCAATGAGGTATTGTCGTCGCGTAAAGCATCGTAATCAACCAAAACATTCATTAAATACGCGTCGTCGTCCGCCGCCAGGGTTTGTTTCGTTTTCTGCCAAGCCTCAACCGCGGCGTCAAACGCTTTGGTGTATTTGGTGTCTTGTTTCTTCGCCGGGCCGCCAGTCTCCGTGACCATCGCGTCGTTCCCCGCAGCCAATCGCTGCAGCTTCACCAGCTCCACCGCCGCGAGCGTGTTGGTGGAAACAGGCGGGGGCTCCTCGCCTCGGTACGCCGCGTTCCGAATCTCCAAAGATCGCTTGTGCACCACGTCGCGCAAACCAGCGGTCAGCTGGCGCTTGCGCCTGACATTCGTAGCGTGGCACGCGCAAGCGCCACCGACGCACAGACAAACGCCGGAGCACTTTATTCGTGCGAGAAAGGCGTGTGATGCAGGAAAAAGGGGCGAGGGAAGGGTCAGTAATCGGCGCGAGTACTCGAATGGAATCACCCATCTCAACAACGTCGCTTGCGAATAAAAAGAGGGCAGAGCTTTCGCGCCAAAACCTCGGGAGCCTATGACGCGGAGAGTTCGTCGCAAGCGAGCACGCACCTTGGGGCATTTATCGTGCCAGTCCAAATACCCCGCGTCCGCGAGGCGTCCACCGCAGTCGGACCCGTGAAACCGCGTCCCGCACCCTCCGCATTGCATCGCCAGCGTGTTGTGTCCTCGGGAAAGGTTGCCACCGCATTTATGACATGTTCCTTTCCTGTCCTCGCCGTCCAAGATGACAGCGCATGTTTGCTGGGTGAGGAGCGAGAGTGCTGTGGAGTCACCACTGTTGAGTCCCATGGAGTCCCTGCTGTTTGTCGCCATCTTAAAGGCGTCACCAGGGCGAGCCTGGTGCGTAGATTTCTGTCTGTGGGGGGTTACCGCGGGCGAATAATTTTTGCGTCTCTTCAAAAAACGAAATAAACTGCTGGGCACCCCTCAAACAAACGGTATCTTTTGTCTTCGCATCTGGTAATGATACATCTGAAACGGTCACTCGCACTTGCGTACTCACCTCAACATCACGTGGCCACCCTTCGTCTCGCGCGAGGGTGAACGACATGGAGGAAGGCGCGGGTAATTCGCGCGCGACGACGATGTAGGCGCCAGAATCCAAATCGTTCATTCGATTCAACTGACGTTCGACCTGCCAATCAGCGCATTTCACTACAAAAATGCGGGATCACGGTCTATAGACCCTCGATTTGCCCCATATTAAGCCACGCGGATTCTCCTCCGATTTCCGAGACATCTTCGAAAGCCAAAAGGATCTCATCGTTTTTGTTATCCCCGCTGCTCCCGAAGGAGGGTCACTTGATCGACGCGCGCACGGCTTTAGCGCAGACTCGATCAGGACACGGCCAGGATGTATGGCGCGTGCACCGCGACGATCGGCGCGTCGTTCGGGGTGAAGTCGTCCTTATCCCTGCGTTCTCGTCGGTCCACGACTTTTCCTCTCCGGAATCGGCGCGTGTTTCCACGCGTCTCCATTCAATCAAACGCGGTGGGCCGCTTCATCCGCGCGGTCGAGGTGTTCGATGCCCCCACGCACTGCGTGGTGGAGTCTGGCGGGGATGAGAGCAACACGTACTATCAGTACTCGTTCGGGGATGAATCGCCCGGTGGCCTCGCGCGCCCCGACTTTGAAAGCGACGGTGTGAAGTTGTACATCTCAAAGTCGGCGTCGGCGGATAAGCGCGGCGAGTACGACGCGCCGGTTGCGGCGGAGGTACCCGCGACTGAACACGAACTGAAAACGAAAGTAAACGAAACCAAACCCATGGTGGACGTTAGGGCTCGCGTCGTGGGCGCCGTGACCGCGGCGAAGCGGGTCATCGATACCGCCGCGCGGGTAGCGGGGGATGTCGCGGCGGTTGAAAAGGTCAAGCCGGCGGTTGAAGCGACTGCGGAAGTCGCGCCGGTGGTTGAGCAGGCGACGTCGGTTGATCAGGCGAAGCGTGCTGATATACCCCCGTCACAACCTACCGTGTTTCCCGTGAACTCCGCGTCGACCATGCGGCACTGCGTGTATCAAGAAAACACAGGCGCCACGACGTATTGTTTCACGGAGGACGCTCCCACGAACGCCGTGAAGCCGGCGTTTGAAACCGCGGGAATCAAAGCGTACACGAGACGCGGTGCCGCCGCCGCTGTGGTCGAAACCCTCAACGCGCCCGAGCCGTCTCCCGCGCCCCAGATCACGCCGATCACGGTACCGGAAACCCGCGCTGCAGAGCCCCCAAAAGCGCGCAACGTAGTTTCGAGCCCCGGGCCGGGCGTCGGCGGCGACGCGAGCGGCAAGAGCGGCGCCGCGGTGTTTGAGCGTGGCGTGGGTATCGCGGCGTGGCAGGGTTTGGAGATTGGATACGAAGTGAACGTGGTGCTGGAATTTCCTGTGACAAAAAGTGAGGCTCGCGCTGAGGCGCCCTTCGCGCCCGTCGCGGCGGCGCCAACGGCTTCTCCGGCGCCTGAGAAAAAAATATGGTTTGCCGAGCCGGTTACGTCCGCGCCTCGCGCGGGGCGGCAAACGCGCAGCGGCGCTGCGATTTTCGCAAACGGGCCGGGTTTCGTGACTTTCAGAGACGCAGTGACTGAAGTAAACTCGGTGTCTTCTGTGTCTTCTGACCCCAACGAGTTTACGTATGCGGGATCTTCTGTCCCAGCGTGCGAAAAGAAAACAGTCGCGCTGAAGGATGCGCGCTCCGTGAGCACGGGCGGCGTCGCGTTTTCGGGCGCTGGATTGGGAGCGGCGAGGTGGCGGCGACCGGCTGAAAAAACAGCGAGGGAAGGCGATACGGCTTTGAAACCGGATACAGATTTCGCAACCGTCGCGGTGTGGGCCGCGTGCGCCGTGCTTTTCGCGTTCAAGCTGCTGATCAACCCGGCGTAGTTGAAAAATAAAACGGAAATGGAAGCCAAGAAGTAGTAGTGGATAGTGTGATTTATTACATCACTGTCTGTCTGTCTTGATAATATATTTCATCAATGTGCATAGGTTCTTCCTTATACGATAGTTACATTACTGCCCTCCTCCAGCCTATACCATTGGTCATCGCTGTTGAGACGGAAGATCCATCATCCTCGTCGTCGTCCCAAAACGTGTTCCGACAAAGTTTACGCCTTGAGGTACAGGTACCACGGTTCGTTATCCGTGGCTTCCTTCGCGGCTTGCACTCTGTCGCAGGTTTTCGATAAGTTGCATGTTCCCAGCAACATACTGGATTCGGGATCGACGTTCTCCGGCGTTTCTTCCCGAATCTCAATGGAAACGCACTCGTCGTCCGCGTCGCACGCCGCGGCACACTGCGCCAGGGTCACCGCTCTGTCGCCGTTGTACAGCGCGATTTCGTTTCGGTTCTGACAAGAGTTGTTGATTTCGTGGTTCACGTGGTACCCCGCCAGGTTCGAGGTGGGGGTGCGGTAAAACATGGTGTAGCCTTCGTACGCGTGCGGTTCGTGTTCCGCCTTGTGATTCGTGCACGACGTCGACGAATAGCATAGTGCTACTTTCTGCGTGGAGTGAGGATACAGCTCCGGGGGGGAGCCGGCCGAGTCCACCTTCATCTCCACGGAGACGCACTCCGGGTTCGCCGCGCATTGCGTCACACACTCGTAAGCGGTGACTTCGTTGGATTTGACACCAAATTCATTCCTACCCGAGCACCCCGTGAATTCCGATTTCGTCATCTCCGTGTCAATAGCCGCCGGGCCGTAGCACGCGGTTTCCCTGTCGGGGTTGGTGTACACGCGCATGTCAGCCTTGATACCGGCGTAGGTACCCGCACCGTTGTCGTCGTTCCACCAGCCGCCCGTGTTTTGGGGCCAAGTCGTACCGGACACGGTGCAGCCCACGGATTGCCACGTCGCGCGCAGACAAGCGAGACCCACGTCCGACGCGGAGACGCTCTCATCGGTGAGATCGTGGGCCAGAAACGGGCAATCCGTCGTTACGTCGGGGTACCCAAAGCACAGGTGCTTACGCTCGGGGTTTGTGAAGTAGGATTGCATGTCCGATTTGATGCCGGCGTACGTACGGGCGCCGTCATCCTGTGTCCACCAATTAGGACCGTTGACGCCCGAGGAGTACCCGTCGCGTGGGTACACGGTGCCAAGCTCGGTGCACCCGGCTTCCTTCCATGTGGCTTGAAGGCAAGCGTCAGTAATGGTAGACGCGGCGGTGCTCGCGCCGGTCGGGTCGGACGCGAGGGACGGGCATACGTCAGCGGGCCTCACCGGGGTAGGCCGGTCAGGGTTGAACGGGCCCGGCGACTTGTCGCTGAACGCCATGTACCAGTTGCCGTACGTGCGGAAGCACGGGGACATGCACTCAGAGGTCTTCATCCAGCTTGTTTGGCGTTCATCCGTCGCGATCGCGCGGCAATTATCCTTGTCAGTGCAAGCGCCGAGAATGGTGGCCAGCGAAGAACCGGAGCTCACCGTCGATCCAGCACTACCACCCTCTTCAATGGGAATCAGCTTGTGCCCGCCGGCATTCGCGTACGCCCAGTAGCCGTGACCCAAATCCACCTTCGTAAGCTGCGAGATGTGCGTGCCTGAACCGCAAGTGTCCGTCGCGGGGTTGTACTGGGACCCGCTGAACGAGCAAGTAGCCGGGAAAGGATCAATCGTCGGGGGGAGGTCGGATCCGTCGGGTGACGCCGGAGT
>MDSY01145055.1_pt1 | contig 15740 bp, 15 predicted proteins | sample 811131 | NCBI WGS metagenome assembly MDSY01 (sample SAMN05326643, study PRJNA326480) | marine metagenome | isolation source: seawater | place: Atlantic Ocean: South West | collected 2010
GCTCCTTACCTTTTGTATCAGTGAAACGTAAATCAACAAATTTTACGTCATTCTCCTTTATTGTTTTCATTATATCTGACATCATTCGCTCCTATGTGTATTACATTAATTTCATTATTACCATTTAAGTATGCATATTGTGTGCCATTAAGTAGTAGGCATAAAATATGGCTAAAATTGTGTTAAATTGTTAGTACAATTCAATAATATATGAGATTTATATAGTAGTATATTAATAATTCAAAATTTAAACTTTGTTTTATAATGGAACCTACTTATCTGGATATCTTAAAATTATGACATTTCAAGAGATTATATTTAAATTAAAGTCTTTCTGGGCAAGCAAAGGGTGTGTTAGCTTGGAGCCTTATGATTTTCCAGTTGGAGCGGCAACATTTCATCCATCTACCTTTTTAAGAGCACTTGGGCCTGAGCCATGGAAAGCAGTGTATGCCCAGCCTTGTAGAAGACCTACAGACGGAAGATATGGCGAAAACCCGAATAGGTTACAACACTACTACCAACTCCAAGTTATATTAAAACCATCTCCAGACAATATACAGGATCTATATATAGATTCTTTAGAGAATCTAGGAGTTAAAAGAAAAAACAATGACATTAAATTTATCGATGACAACTGGGAATCACCATCTCTAGGTGCAGCAGGCGTTGGATGGGAAGTATTACTAAATGGTATGGAAATAAGTCAGTTCACATATTTTCAACAAGTAGGAGGTATAGAATGCAAGCCAGTTTCAGGAGAGCTCACATATGGTTTAGAGAGAATAGCTATGCATTTACAGTCTGTAGATAATTTATATGATCTAAAATGGAATAATGACATTACATATGGTGAGATATATTTACAAAATGAAGAAGAAAATTCAAAATATAATTTTGAGCTAGTAGAGCCTAAAATACTAATTAAATTATTTGAAGATATGGAAATAGAATGCAATAAATTATTAGATGAGAACTTACCAATTCCGGCATATGATATGCTATTACAAAATTCACATTCTCTAAATTTATTAGATGCAAAACAAGCTATATCATCAACAGAAAGACAGGCATATATATTAAGGCTAAGAAAATTATCTTTTTTAATTGCACAAAAATACCTAGAAAATAGAGAGAAATTAAATTTTCCATTAATAAAAAAAAACTAACCAATTATGTCAAATAAAAAATTACTTTTTGAAATTGGAGTAGAAGATCTTCCGTCAAAAAATCTAAATATTTTTATAGAAAAAATAAAAAAAAATATTGAGATTAATTTTGAAAAAAATTCTATAAAATTTTTATCTATAGATAGTTACTTTACAAACATAAGATTAGTATTTGTAGTTAATGATATAAAAAATGAAATTATTTTAGAAAAGAAAATAATTAAAGGTCCTCCATTAGATAAATGTTATGACGAATTTAATAATCCAACAAAAACAGGAATAGGTTTTGCTAAAAAACATCAAATAGAATTAAGCTTACTTAGTAAAAAAGATATTGATGGGAAAGAATATGTATTTTATGAAAAGCCTGAAACAAAAATTAAAATAGAAAAAGTACTACCAAAAATTTTAGAAGAATCATTAAGTGAGGTAGAAGAGCAAAAAAAAATGAGATGGGGTAATTCTAATATTTCATTTATAAGACCCATAAGGTGGCTATTAATTATTCTAAATGATAAGCATTTATCAGAAAAGATACTTGGAGTTATATCAAGTAGCTATACATTTGGTAACAAAATTAATACAAACAAGAAAATTAATATCAGTAATTTTGATGATTATTTTTCAACTTTGAAGAGAGAGAATATAGAAATTGATCAAAAAGTTAGGAAAAATATAATTAAAAAAGAAATTTCAGATATTTTCTTACAAAATAATTTTGATGAAAAAATAGATAGTGATTTAATTGATGAGTTGAGTAATATGGTTGAGTACCCTTATTTATATTTAGGAAGCTTCCCTAAAAAATATTTAGATCTGCCAGTAGAAGTCTTAAAATATGTAATACAAGATACGCAAAAATATTTTTTAGTATATAAAAATAATAAAATAACTAATTATTTTATTGGTGTCTCAAATGTAAAAATAAATAAAAATATTATACAAGGACATGAGAGAGTAATAAATCCAAGACTTGATGACGCTCAGTTCTTTATATCTAAAGATTTATCAAATAATATTTTTGAAAAAAAAGATTTCTTGAAAAGAGTAATATTTCATAAAAAACTTGGGAGTATGTTCGATAAAGTTCAAAGAATAACTGAACTATCATCATATATAAATACTCAAAGCTATTCAGATAATAAACTTTTATTTAAAGAAATTGCTGAGGTATGTAAATTAGATCTAATCTCAAATATGGTTGTAGAAATTCCTAAATTACAAGGTTATATAGGAAGTTACTACGCATCAAAATTAGATATTAACAGTATAGTTTCAGATGGAATTAAAGAGCATTATGCTCCAAGAAATCCTGAAGATGATATCCCTATTAGTGTAGATGCGCAAATTGTCTCTATGGCAGATAAGTTGGATACTGTTGTTGGTATATTCCTAGTTAAGGAAAAACCAACTGGTACTAGAGATCCCTTGGGAATTAGAAGATCAGTAAATGGCTTCTTAAGAATATTACTTAAAACAAATTATAGTATAAACTTAACTCAATTAATCAATACTGCCTCTAGAGTAATCTCCTGTAAATTTCATGGATTAAAAGATAATAAAGATGGTTTGTCAGATTGCCATTTATTTTTTAAAGAAAAATTAGTATCTATTCTTAAAGAAGATTACGGATTTGAGGAAATCTTAATTCTATCTGTTTTAAATAATAATAAAATTATAAATCCTTATGAAGCTCTAAAAAAAATTAAATCAATAGAAACTATATTAGTAAATTCTGATTATCATGAACTTTTTTCTAACGCCAAACGAATTTCTAATATATTAAAGAAATCTAATTCAAATTTATCTTTAAATATTAAAAAAAATTTACTAAGAGAATCTAGTGAAAAGATATTATATAATGCTATTAATGGCATAAGAGATGAATTAGAGTCATCCTTAGAGAAAAATGATTATGGGGAGTATTTTAAAAAATTAAATACTCTTAATGATTTTATAAAAATATTTTTTGAAGAAGTTATGATTAATGCTGACGATGAAGATATTAGGTTAAATAGATTATCATTATTATATTTAATTAATAGTTATTATAAGAATATAGCGAATTTCGCAATTTTGAGTCACTAAATAAAATTATGACAATAATATATCACTTGCAAAAATTTATTCTAAGGAGATTTTTCCCCTTTAAGGATTGGATTTCAGATTTGAGGAATCCTAAGATATTACGAGCAGATATAGTTGCTGGACTTACTGTTGCTTTAGTCTTAGTTCCACAATCTATGGCTTATGCGCAATTAGCTGGTTTGCCACCTTATTATGGTTTGTATGCGTCTTTCTTACCTGTAGCAATAGCTTCCATTTTTGGCTCTTCAAGACAATTAGCAACTGGACCGGTGGCGGTTGTAAGTCTTTTAACCGCTGCTGCATTAGAACCTATAGCAAGTAATGATCCAACGGGTTATGTCGCTTATGCAATTATGCTGGCTTTTTTAGTAGGTATATTCCAATTATCCTTAGGACTTTTAAGAATGGGGGTTTTAGTCGATTTTTTATCTCATCCTGTGGTCACTGGATTTACAAATGCTGCTGCTATAATTATAGCAACTTCACAATTATCAAAATTATTTGGGGTGACCGCAGTATCTGGAGAGCACCATTATCAAACTGTTATAAATGTAATATCTGAAGCTCTGATAAACACGCATAGCCCAACTTTATTAATGGGTGTTTTAGCAATATTTTTAATTTTACTCTCAAGAAAAATTTCTTCTAAATATCCGGCAGTTTTAATTTCTGTAGTTATAACTACAGTAATCTCTTGGTACATTCAATTTGAAGTTAACTACGGTGGAAAAGTAATAGGAGTTGTACCAGATGGATTACCTACAATCCAAATGCCTCAAATAGATTTTGATCAATTAGTAAACCTAGGTACAGTTGCTATAGCTATAAGTCTAATAGGTTTTATGGAAGCAATTTCAATTGCAAAAGCAATGGCAACACAAACTAAGCAAAGGCTGGATGCAGATCAAGAATTAATAGGACAAGGCTTAAGTAATATAGTGTCTAGTTTTTTTCAGGGATACCCAGTATCAGGATCATTTTCAAGATCGGCAGTAAATATATCTGCAGGAGCAGTAACAGGATTTTCATCGGTAGTAACTGGGATTGTTGTTGGGATAACTTTATTATTTTTAACTCCATTATTGTATCATCTTCCTCAAGCTACATTGGCAGCAGTAATAATAACTGCCGTTATAAATTTAATTAAATTTAAGCCTATAAAATATGCTTGGAGAGTGCAGAAACATGATGCAATAATATCTATTATTACTTTTTTTGTAACTTTATTACTTGCTCCGGAATTAGAGCTCGGAATAATTGTTGGGATAATTTTATCTCTAGGCAGTTATTGCTATAGATCGATGAGACCAAGAATAATATGTTTGTCAAAAAATTCCCAAGGTGTATTTAGAAATTCAGATGCAAATAATATCCCAAAATGCTGCTCTATCTCAGTAATGAGATTTGATGGTCCTTTAATTTTTACAAATGCCGGACACTTTGAAAATGAAGTAATAGAAAGAGTAGCAACAAAACCAGAATTAAGATATTTCATAATTGATGCAATAGCAATTAACGAAATAGATGCTACAGGACAAGATATGCTCCACAGCTTGACCTCAAGACTATACGAACAAAAAATTAATTTATTTTTCGCTAGGGTACATAAGCCAATAATTAAAATTTTTTCGGATACAGGATACTCAAAAGGTCAATGGAAAAATAATTTTCACAGAACAATTGATGATGCAATAAAATGTGCTTGGGCAGATTTAGGATGCACAAATGTTTCACCACCTTTCTGCAAAAGCGAGTTTTGTCCGATGAACAGAGATACGGCAGGATTATCTTCTATATATGAAGCAAGCATAAAAAAAATAAAGAAATGAATAATTTATTTTAATTTGTAACAGAATTCTGAAATTCTATGCCCAAGTAATATACCTCTTTTCTCAAATTTTGTAAGAATTCTATTTTTGAAAATGTCTCTATTACTTTCTTTCTCAAAATTATGGTCGTTGCTAAGTAACTCAATAATATTGTCTGCATAATCAACCCAATCAGTAGCAATTTTTAAAAACCCATCTTTTTTTATTTTCTTAGCTGCTAAATTTAAAAAATTAGAATTTATTATTCTTCTTTTATGGTGTTTTTTTTTTGGCCAAGGATCAGGGTAAAATAAAGAAATTCCATGGAGACTATCATCAGGAATATAGTTTCCTAAAAAATCGATTGCATCGCAATTAGATATTTTTACATTTTTTAATTTATTTTTTGATATTTGTTTAAGTATATTACCAATTCCTGAATCATAAACTTCTATGCCAAGAAAGTTTAATTCTGGGAAATTTAAGGCGATACTAGCTAATAGTTTACCATCACCAAAACCTATATCTAAAATACATGGGTTTGAGTTATTAAATAATTTTTTACTATTTAAAATTTTTTCGGATTTAAAAAAATTTATGTCTTCACCTTTTTTTTCTAAATATTTTTTTTGGGAATCTGTTAGCCTCCCACTTCTTTTGACATAGCTTCTGAGATGACCTTTTTTTTTCATGATACTGCATCTTTTTTATTACTTGATGGTATCGCTGTATCACTAAACTTCATTCTCTTTGCTTCATAAGCTTTTCTTCCAGATATTACTGCGTATTTCATTGCTTCTGCCATGAGTATAGGGTTACCAGACATCGCTATAGCTGAATTTAAAAGAACTCCATCGCAGCCAAGTTCCATAGCTATTGAGGCGTCACTTGCCGTACCTATTCCTGCATCTACTATAATTGGTATGTTAGCTTTACTAATAATTTCTTTAAGGTTATTTGAGTTTATTATTCCTTTGCCTGTTCCAATTGGCGAAGCTAAGGGCATTACAGCAGCACAACCAATCTTTTCCAATTCTTTCGCCAATAATATATTATCAGTTGTATAAACCATTATTGAGAACCCAAGTTTTACTAACTCTTTAGCGGCAATTAAAGTTTCATCTTCATTTGGCAAAAGAGTTTCCTTGTCTGCAAGAACTTCTAGTTTAATTAAGTTATCTTTCAGTAATTCTTTTGCCAATAACGATACTCTTATTGCTTCATCTGCAGAGTAACATCCAGCTGTATTAGGTAGTATTTTATATTTTAAAGGATTGATGTGGTCGAGTAAATTTTCTTGATTATTTTCTTGCCCTATATTAGTTCTTTTTATTGCAACCGTAATCATTTCTGCACCACTAGAATCAAGGACTTTTTTAGTTTCGCTAAAATCTTTATATTTACCACTACCAATAATTAATCTAGATTTATATAATTTATTATTTAAAATTAGCTCCATACTTAACCACCACCAACAGCTGTTATAATTTCTATTTCATCGTTTTCATTTAACTTTGTTTCTTGCCACATACTTCTTGTTATTATTATTTTATTTAACTCAATAACGATATTTAAATTATTTATGTTATTTATTTTTAGTAACTTTTCTAGGTTGATATTTTTCTCTGTAGAAAATTTATTTCCATTTAATATTATATTCATTATTTATTATTATGTTTTTTCATGGTGTTAACGTAATGTTTAGAAGAAAAACTAATATATTCTAATTCTTTCTCTGTAAGTTCTCTCGCAGGTTTCGCAGGAGAACCTTTGTATAGCATGCCTGATTCTATTATTTTATTTGGGCCTACAAGGCTACCAGCAGCAAGCATAGAGTTACTTTTAATAATTGCGCCATCTAGGATTATACTCCCTATACCTACCAAGCATTTGTCCTCAATATCGCATGCATGAAGTATCACCCCATGCCCAATTGTAACATCGTTACCAATTTTTAAGGGGACTCCGCCAGGAGTGTAAGTATTGTCACTTGTTACATGAAGTATTGACCCGTCTTGAACGTTTGTTCGATCACCAATTAAAATCTTCTGAACATCTCCTCTTACAACTGCTTTAGGCCATATAGAGGATTCTTTGCCAATAGTTACATCTCCAATCACTATAGAATCTGCGTCTACATAAGCAGTAGAATGAATTTTAGGCTCAAAATCTTTAAATTTTCTTATTGTCATTTTTTTGTTGTATTATAGTTTTTACATCAACTATATTAAATTATTTCTCTCATGTTTAAAAATAAACTTTCCTTATATATTAAACTAATGCGACTAAATAGCCCTATAGGTATTTTATTATTGTTATGGCCACCATTTTGGGTTATTACATACGCACAAGAAGGTAATATATACAATTCTTTAAGTTTAATTTTTCTTGTAGGAATTATTACAACAAGAACTATAGGCTGCGTTATAAATGATTTTTTTGATAAAAACTTTGATAAGCATGTTGATAGGACAAAAAATAGGCCATATGCATCAAATTTAGTAAGTAAAAAAGAAGTCCTTATAATATTTGCAATATTATCTATAATTAATATTAATTTACTACTTTTTTTAAATATAAAAACTGTCCTTATAGCAGGTATTGCAATTATATTTATTATTACATACCCGCTTACAAAAAGATTTTTTATAGCGCCACAAATATTTTTAGGACTCACCTTTGCTATATCAACACTCATGGCATTTACCGCTTCTAAAAACTTACTTCCTGACTTCACTACATGGGTTTTCTTTTGTGCAACAGTTGTATGGGTTACTATGTTTGATACTATGTATGCAATGTCTGATAAAAACGATGATGTAAAAATAGGTATAAATTCAACTGCAATATTGTTTGCAGATAACGATAAAATTATTATTGGCCTTTTACAGGTAATATTCTTCTTAGCATTTGTATATATTGGTTATTTTGAAGAATACAGCTATATTTTTTTCTTTTTTCTTATTCTCGCTATGGGAGTAGGTGTGTATAATCAGATATTAATAAAAAAAAAAGAGCCAAAATTTTGTATAATGGCTTTTAGAAATAATCAGTATGTTGGTTTGTTAATTTTCTTGGGTATCTATGGAGACTATCTTATATGAGTAATATGCGTAATGATTGGAAATTAAAAGAGGTTTTAGAGCTTTTTGATAAACCGTTTAACGAATTATTGTTTGATGCTCACGACACCCATATTAAAAATCATAAAAAAGATATGGTTCAAGTCTGCACTTTACTATCAATTAAAACAGGTGGTTGCCCAGAAGACTGCGGTTATTGTTCGCAAAGCATACATAGTGAAGAACCAATAGAGGCAACACCGCTAATGTCTTTAGAAGAGGTGAAGAAGCAAGCTAAGTTAGCGCGAGATCAGGGATCTACCAGATTTTGCATGGGAGCAGCATGGAGGAGGCCAAGTAATAAGAATATAGACAGGGTTATTAAAATGATCGATGCAGTTCATGAACTTGGTATGGAAAGCTGCGTGACACTTGGAATGTTATCTGAGGATCAAGCAGTAAGGCTTTCAAAGTCTGGATTGAACTACTATAACCACAATCTTGACACATCTCGTGAATATTACACAAAAGTAATTAGCACGAGAAATTATCAAGATAGACTAAATACTTTAAAGTACGTAAGAGAATCAGGAATAAAGGTTTGTTCTGGAGGAATATTGGGTCTAGGTGAATCTAGAGATGATAGAGCTAAACTTCTAATAGAATTAGCTAATTTAGAACATCATCCAGAGTCAGTCCCTATAAATATGTTAGTTCAGATGGAAGGAACAAGGCTTTATGATAACAAAAAAATTGATGAATTAGAATTCGTAAGAACTATAGCTACAACAAGAATTATGATGCCAAATACTTATGTAAGATTATCTGCGGGAAGAGAGTCAATGGATGAATCAATGCAGGCATTGTGTTTTTATGCTGGAGCAAACTCAGTATTCTATGGTGAAGAATTATTAACTGCTCCAAATGTAGAAGTTGAGAAAGATAGGCAATTATTTAATAAATTAGGTATGAAGATAGAAGGGGATAACGATCAAATCGATAAATTAAATAATAGTAAGTTACCAAAAATAGAAAAAAAGCAGAATATTTATAATTTAAAATTAATTAATTAATTATTAAAAATAAATTTGGAAAAAATAATTAAAAAAAAGCTTAATAATCTTAAGCTCTCAAATAAATATAGAATTAGAAAAATAAAAGATTCTGGAAATTCACATTTATTTATTTATAAAAATAAAGAATACCTTTCTTTTGCAAGCAATGATTATCTATCATTATCAAATGACAAAAGAATTATAAGAGCAGCAAAAAAAGCATTAGACAAGTACGGCTATAGCACAGGGTCATCTGCTTTAATTTCAGGATATACAAAGTCACATTCTATGTTAGAAGAAGAACTATCAGAGTTCTTGGGGCAAGAGAAAACGCTTCTATTTTCTACAGGATATCAGGCAAATCTTGGAGTTATAAAGTCATTAGTTAATAAGAGTAACAACATTATCTCCGATAAGTTAAATCATGCATCATTAATAGATGGAGCAATTTTATCTAGGGCAAATTTCAAAAGATATAATCATAGGGATTATAAAAATTTAGATCAATTATTGTTAGAAAATAAAACAAAAGATAACTTAATTATTAGTGATTCATTATTTAGTATGGATGGTGATATTGCTGATTTAAAGAAATTGCGTGCAAAATCAAAAAAATATAAATCTTTATTGTTGGTTGACGAAGCTCATGCATTGGGAGTTCATGGCCCTGAAGGCAGAGGGCTTGTTTATAAATATTCTTTAAATAGTGAAAAAAATATTTTTGTAACAGGGACTTTTGGAAAATCAGTAGGAACTTTTGGAGCATTTTTTTCTGCAAAAGAAGATTATGTTGATTACGTTATGCAAAATTCTAGAAGCTATATTTACTCAACATCATTACCTGTAAATGCTGTAGAAGCCACAAGAAGATCTCTTAAAATCATAAAAAAAGAAGACTGGAGAAGGGAAAAATTATTTTCATTAATAAATTATTTTAGAAAAAATATAAATAAATCAGGATTTCATTCATTAGAAAGTAATTCCCAAATTCAAGCTCTATTAATAGGTAGTAGTAAAGATGCAGTATGTATAAGCGAAAAACTTTTAAAAAATGGTATCTATATTCCTCCTATCAGGCCACCAACAGTAGAGGAGGGTAAGTCAAGATTAAGAGTATCTCTAACAGTAGATCATGAAGAGTCAGATATTGATCATTTAATAAATAGTTTATATGCGATATCAAGAAATCTTGTACAATCTTAAAATGAATAAAAAGATAAAAATCTTACTTGGAGTAACTGGTGGTATCGCAGCTTACAAGTCAGCAGAAATAACTAGAGCTTTGATAAAAAAAGGCTATCTAGTTAAAGTTGTTATGACGCGTACTGCTGAAGAATTTATCACGCCATTAACATTCGAAACATTAACTAATGACAAGGTCTATCGATACAACACAGTAGAGCAAGAGTCACCAATGTTACACATAGAATTAGCTAGATGGGCAGATATAATACTTGTGGCTCCAGCAACAGCAGAATTTTTATCTAAAATATTACATGGAAGAGCTGATGATATGCTTTCAACCACATGTCTCGCATATAATAAAAAGTTAGTTTTAGCGCCAAGTATGAATAAAAATATGTGGGAGAATAAAGCTACCCAAGAAAATTATAAAATTTTAAAAGAAAGAGGTTTGATATTTTCTGGGCCTGAATTTGGTAGTCAGGCATGTGGTGATGTAGGTTCGGGAAGAATGAAAGAACCTCAAGATATAATAGAGGACATAGAGTCACTAATAATAAATAAATCAATATTGTTTAAAAACAAAAAAATAGTAATAACAACAGGCCCTACAATAGAAAACATAGATCCAGTAAGATATTTATCTAATAGAAGCTCTGGAATGATGGGTTGTGAAATAGCAAATGCATTCCACGACCACGGAGCAAATGTTATTCTTGTGAAAGGGCCATGTAAATATATGCAAAAAGAAGAAATTAAGTCAATAGATGTTAAAAGTGCAAGAGACATGCTACTCGCTGTTGAAAGTAATATTGAAGACTGCGATATATTTGTTTCTGTTGCAGCTGTTTCAGATTTTATGGTAAAAAATATAGCTGAAGATAAAATTAAAAGCGTTAAAACTTTGAATTTAGAGCTCAAAAAAAATATAGATATTTTAAAAACAGTTTCAGATAATTACAATGTATTTTCAATAGGTTTTGCAGCAGAGACAAGAGACTTAAAGTTAAACGCAATTAAAAAACTAAAGGATAAGAAAATTTCAGTAATAGCTGCTAACAAAGTTAGTTTCAATGAAGGAATTGATAATATTAATAACTCAATTACATTGTACTGGGGCAAGGGCTCTGAAAAAACGTTAGAATTGAAAAATAAAAAAGACTTAGCGTTAGAGTTTGTAGAAGAAATATCAAATATTTATAATTAATAGGTTACAAGTATGTTAAAAAAAGTTCAAGTAAAAATTTTAAATTCTAAGATTGGTTCTGATATACCAATGCCAACATATGCTACAGAAGGCTCAGCAGCAATGGATTTGAGAGCCTGTATTGATACAAAGCTAGAAATTTCGCCAAAAGATACAATACTAATTCCAACAGGAATTGCGTTTTATATTGAGGATGAAAATTATGCAGGCATTATATTACCTAGATCAGGACTTGGTCATAAGCATGGAATAATACTTGGGAATTCAGTTGGTCTAATAGATTCTGATTATCAAGGAGAACTAATGGTTTCATTATTTAATAATAGTGAGAAGGAATTTAGTATAAACCCAGGAGATAGGATAGCTCAGTTTTTATTAATACCTGTAATGAGTGTTGAGTATAATTTTGTAGATGATTTTAAATCTACAGAACGATCTTCTGGTGGTTTTGGTCATAGTGGAAAAAGTTAGAGATGAAAACTCCTAAAAGTATATTCAAAGCTTATGACATAAGAGGTATATATGAAAAGGAATTAACAGATTTATCTGCTGAATTAATAGCTAAAGCATTAAGTAATATATACAAAGAAAACAATGATAAAATAATAGTAGCTAGAGATGGTAGGCTATCAAGTCTTTCATTATCAAAATCTTTAATTAAAGGTTTTTTAGAGTCTGGAAAAGATGTAATAGATATTGGCGAAGTACCAACTCCACTTATGTATTTTGCTGTAAAACTATTCAAAATAAAATCTGGTGTTATGGTTACAGGAAGCCACAACCCAAAAAATTATAATGGTTTAAAAATTATTATGGACGGAAATGCTTTGGCAGGAAATGAAATTAAGAATATATATAAAATAATTTCCGAAAATAAAAAAGAAGTAAAAAGAACTAAATTCTCAAATCTAGAAAATATTAATATTAATAAGGAATATATTGCCGCTGTAATTAAAGATATAAGTATTAAAAAGAAATTGAAAATAGTAGTTGATGCAGGTAATGGTGTTGCAGGGCCAATAGCAATAAAACTGTTTAAAAAGATTGGTTTGGAGGTAATAGATTTATATTGCGATATTGATGGAAATTTTCCTAACCACCACCCTAACCCAAGCGACCCAAAAAACCTCGTAGACTTAATAACCTCCGTAAAAGAAAATAATTGTGATTTAGGCATAGCATTTGATGGAGATGGAGATAGGTGTCTAATTATAGATAATATTGGAGAAGTACTATGGCCTGATAGACAAATGATGATATTTTCAAAAAGCATATTATCAAAAAATAAAAATAGAAAAATTGTATTTGATGTTAAGTCATCAAAAGACCTCCCAATTTTTATCAATAAATATGGAGGAATACCAGTTATGTGTAGAACTGGCCACTCTTATATTAAAAAAAAGATGGTAGCAATTAATGCTATTTTAGGCGGGGAGATGTCAGGACACATATTTTTTAAGGATAGGTGGTATGGGTTCGATGATGGAATATATGCCGGAGCAAGAATGTTAGAAATTATTTCAAAAGAAAAAAAAGCAAGTAGTGAGATATTCAAAGAATTGCCATATTCATATTCAACGCCAGAAATAAATATTATTGTTGATAAAGATGGATTTCAACATGAATTTATGAAAAAATTCGTAAAAAATGCAAGATTTGCAGAAGCTACAATTTCTAAAATTGATGGATTGAGAGCGGATTTTAAAAATGGCTGGGGCTTGCTAAGAGCCTCAAACACGACACCATGCTTAGTAATGAGATTTGAAGCAGACACAAAAAAAGAATTACTAGAAATACAGAGTAATTTTAAAGTAGAGATAATTAAAATAGACTCGACATTAGAGATACCAAATGGAAAAAAATAAAGCAGAGCAAGTAATAAAAATCTTAACAGAAGCATTGCCTTTTATACAAAAGTTTTCAAAAAAAATTTGCGTAGTCAAATATGGTGGCGCTGCAATGGTTGAGAAAGAATTAAAATATAGCTTTGCAAGAGACATAGCGTTAATGAAGCAAGTTGGAATAAACGTTATTGTTGTGCATGGAGGAGGCCCACAAATAGACAACGAGTTATCAAAAGTTAACATAAAAAGAAATTTTGTAGATGGTATAAGAGTTACAGATACAAAGACTATAGAAGTGGTTTCTGAGACACTAAATAATATAGTAAATAAAGAAATAGTTGATTTAATAAATAGTAATGGTGGCAATGCCATAGGAATTGCAAAAAGTAAAAATAATTCAATAAAAGTGAAAAAATATGTATCTAATAAAACAGACTACGGATTTGTTGGGGAAATTACTAATATAGATACAAATTATTTGTACGAATTAATGAATTCAAATTACATACCAGTTATTGCACCACTTGGTTATGATAATAATAATAATATATATAATATTAATGCCGACTCAGCAGCAAGCGCAATAGCATCTCAACTATCTGCAGAAAAAATTATATTTTTAACAGACCAGGCTGGTGTATTAAATAATAAGAAAAAATTAATAACTTCATTAAATTTCAATGAAATAAAAGAACTAATTAAGGAAAATGTAATAACAGGTGGCATGCTTCCAAAAATAAAAGCCTGTACAAGCGCTATTAGTGAAAATGTAAAAATGGCTCACATAGTTGATGGAAGAATACAACATTCAGTGTTATTAGAGATTTTTACAAATGAAGGAATAGGGACATTGGTCAAGAAATGACAGAATGTTTAATAATAGGTGCAGGAATTGTTGGTTTATCAACAGCTTATGAATTAAAAAAACAAGGCTACAAGGTAACAGTAATAGATGGCGACAAGATTGGAAAATCTTCTCAATCTGCAGCAGGTATTTTGTTTCCACTAAGCCCCTGGGAAAATTCTAAATATATGCAAAATTTATGTATATCTGGACATAACGAATATAATATTTTTTATAAAAATTTAAACTTACAAGAGAAAAAGAAAATAAGTTTTGAGAAAAAAAACTTAATTATATTTGGAAAAAATATTAATTTAGCTAGGAATTGGTATAAGAAAAATAATTTTGTAGATTCGAATTATTATGATAATAAATTAAATTTAATAGAAAAAAATATTAAAGAGGTTTATAAAAACTATTTAGTAGTAAAGAATATTAATATTCTCAATCCATTGAGTCTAATAAATTTTTATAAAGAAAAATTAAAAAATTTAGGCGTAATATTTAAAAAAGATAATATATATCATATACATGATTTTGTTGATTTTCCTGAAAATCATATTTACGATTTTATAATTGTTACAGCTGGATCTTGGAGTAATGAAATTATAAATAAAAAAGATATAAAAATAAAGCCGATAAAAGGACAGTTACTTCATTTTAAAACCAAAGAAAAATTAATAAATAATATTATATTGTTTGATGATTATTATATTATGCAAAGACACAATAATAATATAATTGTTGGTGCAACCATAGAGGATGTTGGTTTTAACAGTAATATTACGAAAGAGGCTAAAAATTATCTTAAAGAAGCAATAAGTAGAATATTTTTAAAAGCCATATATATTGGTGAGCTAACGCATACATTTGGCTTTAGACCTTACTCTATTAATGATAAGCCTTATATTAATGTTGATTCAATAAATAATAGAATTATTTATAATTTTGGGCATTATAGATATGGAATATTAACATCTATAGTATCAGCAAAAATGGTAAAAAATTTAATTACGTAGTTTTTTTCTAGAAAATTTTAATTTAAAAAAAATTGTTTTTGTGTCAAAATATTAAAAAAAAAGGAGATTTTATGGATATTTTTAGAATTGTAGCATTATCACTTGGAATTATTATTTGTGTTTTAACAGTATATTTTGCAGTTATAGGAATGTAGGGAATTTTAATTTTTAATTGTTAATTCTTTAGGAATTTTAAAGGTTATACTCTCTTCAACTCCTGCCGAATCAATGACATTTATTGCGCCGTACCCCTTCAGTTTGTTAATTATTGATTGAACTAGTATCTCTGGCGCAGATGCTCCAGCTGTTAGCCCTATGTTTTCTTTATTTATTAACCATTTAATATCTAAATCATCAGCACTGTCCAATAAATATGAAGGAACTCCTGATCTTGTTGAAATTTCTTTTAACCTATTTGAATTTGAGCTATTTTCTGAGCCAACAACAAAAATTATATCGCAC
>MDSY01051279.1_pt1 | contig 15738 bp, 8 predicted proteins | sample 811131 | NCBI WGS metagenome assembly MDSY01 (sample SAMN05326643, study PRJNA326480) | marine metagenome | isolation source: seawater | place: Atlantic Ocean: South West | collected 2010
GAGCCAACGAACTCAACGGAGATTGGAAAGCGCTGGTTGACCAAAACATCCAGACCTACTACGAAGACATGGATGCGCTGAACATCCTCCGGGCCGATGATTACCCTCGTTGTACGGAGTACGTGGACGATATGATTCGCATCACGCAAGACCTCATCGACAAGGAGCACGCCTATGTGGCCGATGACGGCGTCTATTTTGATGTGGAATCTGCGCCTGAAAAGTACGGTCAATTGACGGGGCAATCCATCGATGCTGTACGTTCAGGAGCAGGTGGTCGTGTGGGCGATACCGGCTCGGGCAAGCGCGACCACAAGGACTTCGCTTTGTGGAAAGCAGCCAAACCCGAGGAGCCGACATGGGACTCACCATGGGGGCCCGGAAGGCCGGGTTGGCACATTGAATGCACAGCGATGTCGATGGATTACTTCGGGAAGGAGTTCGATATTCACGGCGGAGGGCACGACCTACGATTCCCCCACCACGAGGCGGAAATCTGTCAAGGAGAGTGCCATACCGGGCACTCTCCCGTTGTTCACCATTGGCTTCACAATGGCTTTGTCAACATTGACGGGGAAAAGATGAGCAAATCCCTCGGTAATTTTTGGACCATTCGCGACATTCTCACCAAGGTTGACGCCATGGTGCTTCGCTTTGCGCTCATCAACGCCCATTACCGCTCACCCATCGATATGAACGAGGCCTTGCTCAACGATGCTGAACGAAATTACAACCGTTTGCTTGAATGTTATGTCAACGCGCTCAAGGCACGGGGAGACGGTACGCCCGTTGCTCTCCCTCAACCCGAAATCACATCATCTCAACCTCTGGCTCGCTCCTTGGGCATGCTTGAGAAGATGGGTGAAGGTTTCGCCAAGGCCATGGACGACGATTTCAACTCACGGGAAGCGGTTGCGAAGGTGCTCGGCATGGTGCGAGACATCAGCAAAACCATGACGATGGACCTCGATGAAGCCGACCGCAGTGCTTTTGCCCATTACTCGGTTGACCTCCTGGAGGAAACGGCAGGGCGCGTTCTTGGTGTTCTTCCTTCGCAAGAGGTTGCCTTGGCCGAGCCAGAGGAAGACCCGCGAAAGGCCGAAATTGCTGACCAGGTTGAGGCCCTTTTGGTTCAACGAGCCGAAGCGAGAGCGAACAAGGATTGGTCATTGGCTGACAGCATTCGGGATCAACTCAACGAGTTGGGCGTGGTCGTGACGGACACGGCCTCCGGGCCTGAGTGGGATTTGTCCTGATCACTCGCTTTCTTCTGCGGGCGGGGCCATGGGTGGAGGAGCAGGAACGAAAGTTTCGGCACTCTTCGCCGCGGCTTCTTGTTCGTCCCACATTTTTTCGATTTGAACTTCAGCTGCCAGGGCATCTTCGCCTCCACGGGAGACAAAGTACAACGCTGCGAGCAAAACGATGACCAAACCGAAGAACAGCATCAGCGCTGCGCTTTCAACGTCTTCCTCTTCTGCCAGTGATGTGTCAACAGGAACGGTGGTTTGACCGTTGTTTCCGCTGTTTGTGTCACTGTTGTCGTCCGTCGAATTGGTTGGTTCCGTTGTCTGGTCGCCGGTGTTGTCTCCGCCGTTATCGGGGTTGGTGGAAGCGCAAGGTGGCATGCTTCCATCAGCACAGGGTTCAGGTTCTGGCTCCTCAATCACATCAAATTCCGTGATGGCGGGAAGGTTTTCCGCCCGGTCATAATATCGGTCATAAAGCAACGACATCTCAATGTGTACATTGGCCGTTCCCGAGCCGTTGAGGACGTTGAAGTAGCGCTCATCGCCATAGGTGTACCACGGGTCCAAACCCACGTGGCTCATGCCTCGAGTGACGCTGTCAAAGTCGTTGGCATCGCCGAAGGCGGCGGTCATTTCCTCCACATCAAAGCGCATGGCCATGGTCAGGTTTTCCACGATGCTGGCCCATGTTTGTGCCCCTTCTGGGGCGGCGAGGAAGGTGACGTCAACCGCTTTGCCGAACTTGCCAGCCGGCTCGTTGTCTGCCCCCTTTAGACCGGTCATGATGTCGGTATCCCCGTAAACAGCGAGTCCTCCGACGATGGTCAAACGGACATCGGGGTCAATGGCGTTGATGAGGTTTCGATAGGGGTTGGCATGAATGTTGTCGACCACGACAAGGTCGGCGACCATGCCAGGAGCAATGGTGCCGACTTCGTTGTCCCAGTTTGTTGCCTCGGCGGCACCGGCGGTGACCATGTCCACCAATTCGTAATCGGTGAAAATGTCTCCAAGCATCTCATCGTCCCAAAGGTCGGCGACCTTGAGTTCATGAAGCGGGGATTTTGAACCTGAAGGCGCCCAATCCGGGGCCAGGGTGATGTGGACACCAGCTTCCTTTGCTGCGGCGATATCGGCGGTTTGGCCGTAGAGCAAGAGGTTGGACAGGGGCGACCAAACCAGGGTGGCGCCGACGTCTGCCATTTGCCTGAATTCTTGTGCGCCGAGAGCAACGCCGTGGATCAACACCAATTCACCGACCAACAGGTTGTTTTGAACCAGAATGTCAAATTCGGCTCGGCTTCGCTCGTCCACGCCTTCGGCGATGTGGATGAACCATGCGTCCAATTCACCGCTCGCATTGCCTGTTTTGATGTGATTGCCGACGTAATCCGAGGTGAGTTCGGTTACCTTGGTATGAATCTCGTCCCTGCCAAAATTGTAATCCTCAATGTTCCTCGAAAGCACGGTGGCATAGCTGTCATCGGGATTGCTCGGTCCACCTTGGGCTGCGGTGGCTCCGCCGACCAAGGATTTCATTTCGATGTACTTCATGGCTTCAGATTCCATGTTCCAGTACGGTCCTGAGTGAACCAACATTTTCGGTTTGGTGACTTGCTCGCTGTAATCAGGGTGGTTTTTCCACTCGTACCGATTGTTGTAGCCGCCCCATGCGTTGCGGTTGTTTTCGGACAGGTGCGGCGTCATGTCCCAAAGTGGTGCTTGGTTGTAATGGAGGTGGTTGTGGAGGTCGAGCAAACCCGGATAGATGGTGCCGTTGGTTTCAAGCACGGGCACGTTGGTAAGTTGGATGTCAGAGGGAACGTCGTTTTCCCAAACAGCCTCAATCATGCCGTCTTTGACCAAGACATGACCGTCGTTGATGACATCGGCTTCACCGGTCATGGGTACAATTCGACCCTTGAGCACGTACGCCCCAGAATGTACGTTGTCGTTGAGGCCATAGCATCGAACCATGTTTTGGGCGAACGCATGCGTTTCGCTGTCGCCCCATCCCGGTGTGGGCGGGGAGACCTTGGAGACGTTGCCGCTGGCGCTCTTGAGGTAGGAGGTGTCCCACCACGAGTCTTCGCCAGGGTACGAGAGGGTGTCGACGACGTTTCCTGCGCTGTCCGAAATCGTGGCGGTGTCGCCGTCCCAATAATCGAGTTCAATTCGGGAACTGGCTCGGAAGATAACGATGTAGCCATCCGCTTCAATGGTGGTGTTCCATGCAAGGCGACACGGTGCAGAGCCTCCTCCTGCCATGTCATCAAGAAGCCAGTCCGAGACATCGACCGGTTCGGTCCCAGCGTTCCACAATTCAATGAACTGGTCCGATACCGAGCCAATGTCGCCGTCGTTGTTCCAGTCGGTGCCGTTGTAATCTTCGGAGGAAGCCGAGACCAGAATCTCACTGATTCGGACATCAACGTTTCGAGCCCCAGTCTCGTTTAGGGGTGCAGTTTCCTCGAGCAAAACCGTGTTTGCACTTTGGCCCAGGAAGAGGGCGACGATAAGCAAAGCAAGGGTCAATCGGCGGCTCATGGTTAGCGCAGGAATTGACGGGTGATAAGCGCGTTCCTCCGGCCCTTGGCTATCACATGGCTTCAAAAAGGCGGAATGTCCCGGTTCTGTTCATGGCGACCCTAGACCTTAGCGAACCCATCTTCGCAGAGACCATCGAAAACAACGAACTCGTCATCCTCGACTTTTGGGCCGAGTGGTGCGGTCCTTGCAAAGCCTACGGCCCCGTTTACGAGCGTGTTTCGGAGGCTTTCCCCGACGTCGTGTTTGGAAAGATCAACACCGAAGAGCAACAAGGCTTGGCCGGCATGTTTGGCATCCGCTCCATACCGACCACGATTGCGTTCAAGGAAGGCATTGGGGTGTTTATGCAACCCGGTGCCCTTCCCGAAGACGCCTTGACCGATTTGATTGGCAAGTTGCAAGAACTTGACATGGACGAAGTCCGAGCAGAATTGGCTGCTCAAAAGGCCGAATCCGGCGACAACGCTGACGGCGAGTGAAACACACGGCTCCGATTGGTTCAAATCAAGCCTTTGCACCCATTGACAACATGGACCTCAAGCCCGTGTTGGTGGTGCTGCTCTTCTCGACCAGCATGCTTGCCGGATGTTTTGGTGAGGATCCCGTTGAAAACATGGACGTGTCTGAGGACAATGTCTATCCAGAACCGTGGGACCGCTCCGACCTTGTCTACGACGATCAGGACATCTATGCCCGTGTGAGTCAGAACGGGTCTTATGCCCTCGATGACGTTCGTTCGGTTTACGTGCCCGTCCCGACCATCACCGCCGCCGACGGTGGCGCAGGCTTGACCGGCGACGCCGAAGTTCACCTTGGACTGTGGCTACCCGTCATTGAAGGGTGCGATTGGGAAAGTGAATCCCTTGACCCCTCCTGCCAGGTTCCTGTCATCGCCGAGGTTGGCCCGTACTACAACGACGGTGACGTTGACGCCTTGACACCAGCCGACCGCCTTGGAAAGATGCTCATTGAGAACTATGTCCCTCACGGGTATGGCGTGGCCCAAGTCTCGGTCTTTGGCACCGGTGAATCCAACCATTGCATGGACCTGATGGGCACCGATGAACAGCGCGGTATCGATGCTGCGGTGACATGGCTTGGAACACAAGCATGGTCAAACGGCAACGTTGGCCTCATCGGTAAATCCTATGACGGTTCAACGCCATGGCAAGCGGCAACCTTCGGCAATCCCCACCTCGCCACCATCGTGCCCATGTCGGGCCTTATTGGCGTTCACGAATTGATGTGGCGAAACGGAAGCATGGAAGCTCGTGGAGCCATCATGCACAACGGCGTGTATGGTTCGTTTGGCATCGATGGGGACAGCGAGGATGCGCATACCCTCTGCGAGGGGTACCTCGAGGGCTACGTCAACGGACCTGCGGCTTACCTTTCGGGTGGCATGGTGACCTATGCGGGCAATGACTACTGGACCGAGCGCTCCTTCCTCGACCGGGTCGTTGAGAATTACAACGGTTCAGTCTACCTCATTCAAGGCATGCAAGACTGGAACGTCGACCCCCACATGGCCTTCCCCATTCATCAACAGATTGAGGACGCTGGCATTGAGATCAAAACGCTGGCCGGTCAATGGGCCCACGATTATCCCGACCGTAAATCCGGCCACAGCGGGCTTCCTTCTGGTGAAGGAGCCGAGGCTTATCCCTACACGCTCCGATGGGACTGGGCTGACGAGATGCTGTATTGGTTTGATTGGTACCTCCGTGGAGAGGGACGAGCACCAACCCTTGGTGTTGAGATGCAAGACAACCATGGCGGTTGGCGCTTCGAAACAACCTATCCGGCCCCAGATACCGAATACAGGGAAATTGGGGGCGCAGATTTGAATCCTTCAGGTGCTTCCATGGTGACCACCACCGAAACCATCACGATGACCTACGGACCCTTTGAGGAGGACGTTTACATCGCTGGTATGCCGAGTTTCCACATCGCCGTTACCCCCCATACCCAAAACGGTGCACACGGCTACCTAGAGATGAGTGATAGCAACGGGCTGCGTTTGGGCCATGCGGTTATGGATTTCCGATTCCATGAGGGTGGTCGCGACGGTCAAGAGTTCTTGATCGGCTTCCAAACCGTGGTCGGAAAAATGGAATTTATGCCGATGGATGTGTTCATCAGCGCCGGTGATTCGATTGAAATTACCCTCTCACAAACCGGTCGAGATTACGTTCCTTCGCCCGGCGCTGCAGGTGGCTACTCCATCAATTGGGCACAATCCACCCTTACGCTCCCCCTCGTCAACCGCACCTGTGATGACTTGTTTCAAGCACCGATGGTCGAGTACGGTGGCGAAGATCAGCGTGCGTGCTGAGTTCAATCGCCCAGCCCTTCATCAAGGGGGGAGGCTTGCCCGCGAACGCCAAGGGTCCAACGCAGGGTGTCCACGATTCCCTTGGCCCGTTGAAACTTCATGAGGGCACGGTATTTTGCCTCCCTCGGACCTGAAATTTTTCGCAACTTGTACTTGGCATGCTGTGATTTCATCTCGCTGGTGGCTGATTCAAGCATCGCTTCAATTTCAGACCATGTTCGGTCATAGGACGGCGCGTCCGAGCGCCAAGGGTCGTTTCTGAGTCTCATCGGTACGAGCCAACCTTCATTGTGCAACTTGACTTCCGAATAGAGATTCAATAGGTTATGGAGTGCCAACCACCTCCCTCTTCGAAAATCCTCAACTCACGCCACCCCCGAGGGTCATCCTCTTAAGCCCTTGACAAACGATGGGTCGCATGGTTTTGACAACGCTTCCCGGTGTCAGCGAACGAATGGCGTCGAAAATGAAGGACCACTTTGGCTCAGAAGAAGCCGTCGTGTCGACCTTGGCATCGGGCGACGTAGGCCGGCTGGCGGAAGTGGAAGGCCTGTCCGTCAAGCGGGCGCTTTCTCTTGCTCGGTCCTTTGCTGGAGGGGAGGGCACGTTCCTTGCGACCAAGGAAGCACAGAAGCTTCACCAACATCTTCTCTCCCACATCCAATCCTTCGCCTCCTGTTCTGCAACCAAAGAACGCATGGGCTTGTTGATGCCCATCGCCGACCCAGAACCACGGCGTCAGTTCATTGGTGCAGCCATGCATCTTGATTCCGAATGGTTGAATGAACGGAAGGAAGAATGGGCCCACCTCGGACGCTTGAAGGAAAAACAAGAACGCTACGAGCGCGTGGTGGTCTCCTCCGAACCTTTGGAACATCTCAAGCGCTATTGCCGTGTTCTCAAACCCACCGACCAAGAGACATGGAAAGACTACACGGTGTTCAAGACCGTCTCTTGGCTGGGTTCGGGCGCTCCAATGGAAGCACCGGACGGCTGGCTGGTGCTGGGTTCATCACCTGACGAGGCGCTCATCCTCCCTGAACGAACCATCGATTGGTTCACCCACAACCGAAGGACACTGGATGTGGTGTGTTCGGTCATCGAGGCGATGAAGGCCGGTCGTTGGCCCTCCAACGTGGCGTTTAACGAACTGGAAAAGGCATTGAAACCTCTCGAGGCCCTTCCAGAAACCATGGGTCTGCTCGGCGATGCATCACAAATCGAAGAGGTGGCCCGCATCAAAGACGAATTGTGGAAGACGGTCAAGCAACTCGAAGAAGACGTCAATCAACAGGTTGAACAAGCCATGAACGATGCTAAAATGGCGCTTTCCGGAGCCGAACTGCTCGAAGCCTTAGCGGACGGGACCTCGTTTCAACGAAAACTCAGGGACGCCACCGGCCATGTTATTCAAGAAGCGATGCAACAGGCCCGTGAACACCTCGCTGCCTTCCTTGAACCGGCTCACCTTCGTTGTCCGTTTGATCTGTTCACCGATGCCTGGCCGGCAAAGATTGACCGACGAACCATCGACGGTATCGATGCCGCTCTCGAATCCAAATTGAAAGCTGAGAAGACCGATCATCTCGTGAACCTTGCCCGCCAACTCGGTCCGATGAAGGTTCACTGTGAACAAGCCGTCAGTCGGCTCATCGAAGTAGACCAGTGGTTGTCCATCGCCAGGTGGGCACGCCATGACCGTTGTGTCATGCCGGAACTTGTTGACCACGGTCTTTGGTTGGATGAAGGTCGGCATGTTTTGCTCGGGGTCGACCCAGACCCCGTCACTTATGGCCTCGGCTCGGCGGCCATCAAGGGCGACCAGCAATCCCTTGCTTTGCTTACAGGGGCGAACTCGGGTGGAAAAACCACGCTCTTGGAATGCATGGCCTATGCCTGCATCCTCGCTCACATGGGTCTACCCGTCCCTGCAAAACATGCCCGTGTCGGTAAGGTGGATGCCCTCCACATTTTGGCCAAGGCCGGGGGAACTCAAAGCGCCGGTGCGCTCGAGCAAACTCTGGTTGAATTGGCCACCGTCGTCAGCGACCCTACGCCCAAATTGATTCTGGCTGACGAGCTTGAAGCCATCACTGAACCCGGTGCTGGTGCCCGAATCATTGCCGGTATGTTGTTGGCTGCGGAAGCGCAACCTGACACCTCGATGCTGTTGGTCACCCACCTTGCCCCAGCGATTCTTGCTTCAACCGGGCGGGATGATTTGCGGGTTGATGGCATTGAGGCAAGCGGTCTTGGCCCGGACCTGGAATTGCTGGTCGACCGCACCCCGAAGCGCAACCACCTCGCTCGTTCAACCCCAGAACTCATCGTTAAACGGTTGGTTGAGAAGAGTTCAGGGGCAGCAAAGGCCTTGTTCGGCGACATCCTCGAGATGTTTGCCGATGTTGATTGATCAGACGGGCATTTCCAACTCGACTGCGAAGAGTGGGTCGGGGTCGGTTGAATCGTGGTAAGCCACCACCACTCCGCCATCGTTGAGAATACCAAGCGATGCAAAGTCAAAGCGAATGTCGTTGCCGGCACCAGAGGTGGAATCAAGGTCGCCTTGCCCAATGTAGGTCAGCGTGTCCGGGGACATGTCTTCCGAGTATCCGCGAACGTGGTAGACGGTATCCACATCGGGACCTTCCGTGGATTGATAACGGACGTTGAGGACAAACAAATCCAATTCGCCATTCGCTTGAAATTCCCATTCTTCGATTTGAGAAGCGGTTGAATCGAGGCCGTAGGTGTAGTTTGACCAGGTGTTGGCTCCATCGGTTGAAAGGTAATGCGTGAAACTCGTTCCGCTGTTCACCACACAATGGATGCTTCCTTTGCGGTCGATTTGGCAATATTCCGAGGGGAACTGGACCTCCAATTCATTCCATGAAAGGGTGGTGTCCATGTAAGCAGCGTTGCCGTTGTTGTAGTACGACGGGAAAATGAGACCGCCGCTTGGGAGAGGGAATGCCCGCATTTCCTTGTGGGGTTTGTTCACGTCCCAGTAGGCGGGGAGGTCGGCGCCGGTGAAGTCCAAGTCGAGTTCGATCGAAGGGTCGCCACCATCTCGGTCCGGGAACTGGAAGGGGTAGTAGTTGAGCCCATCCACGCTGATTTGACCTCCAGCGTTTTGGGTTTGATGCCAAAAATTGGAGACTACGATGCTGGCCCATTCACCGTCCCCGATGGAGGAACTGATGGGTCCAATCACTTCAACCTGCCATGAACGGTCGTAAAACGGTTCAGTAATGCGGTTGTAACACCACTTCCATTCACCTTCGGATTCATCGTACAAAATGGCATAGAACTTGTCGAGTTTGAGGTCGCCTCCGACGTAGGGGAACCACGACATGGAAATGATGTCGCCGTTGGTCGCTTGGACGATGCTGCCTTCTCCGAGCCCTTCTTGTCCGGGGTTTGTGGGCACGAAGGTTCGGCATTGAGCGTCCGGGAGGGCAGGCGGAATGTAGGTGTCCCAAAGGTGGCCTCGGTCGGCGGAAAAGACCGGATACTCGCCACCGATGTTCAGAATTTGGCCGTCAATGTCAGTCGCCAGGTAGTGTTCACAACAATTTCCTCCGTACGAGGCGTCAAACACAGCCCACGTGGTGTTGGTGGTTTGATTGGTCCGCAAATCCACGGTATGGAACATGCGCTCCACTTCATGCGGTTGAGCGTCAATGCGGGAATAGGAGTCGAAGAGCGGAGGCTCAGCTTCGACTGGAACCGTGCCACTCCCGTCGCCAAAGCAACCCGCGAGCAGCATGGACATGGCCATCGCCATCACCGCAAGGGTTCTGCGCATGGTGGCCCCTCGCTCCGGCGTGATTTGAAGCCGTCGCTTTGGAGGGAAGGATGCATCATTGGTAGTTCTTCATGTACGATTGACGTGTTTTCGAAGGCGGCGCAAAGCCACATCGGTGTGGCTGCCCATCCACGTCAAATCTTCTCCATCGATGAAATGGATGGCCGGGGATTCAAATCCCTTGCTCCGGAAAGACGCTTCAATCGCTTGCCCGTCTTCAGGCGTAAACTCATGTGGCTCACTGGAAAGAAAGAGGTCATTGATGCCATGTTCAACCATGAGTTCGGGGGTCACCTCTGGGTAGCCCGTACCTTCCGGCTCGATGTCGGGAACCTCATAGCCCAAACTGGCCAGCATGTTTCCTGCATACGTGGTGCCGTTCGCCGCCATCAGTGGTTTGTACCAGATCAACGGAAGCGCCCGTCGCCTTTGAATTTCAGGTGCCTCGGCGAGGGTCAATTCAATCGAGCATGCCAATGATTCAGCAACCTTGGAACACTGGACCGCTTCCCCCAACGCTCGTAGCATATTGGGAACGTCCCTTGGATGACGAACATCGCACACAAAGGTGCTGTAGCCTTGCTCTAAACACCATTCGTAGACCGCTTTTGGATTTTCATCCTTGTCCATAACCACCAGGTCCGGCTGCGCCGCTTCAATTTTTGACAAGGTCGGTGTTTTGGTCCCGCCCACAACGGGGACCTCGTTGACAGAGGCTGCGGGATGGATGCACCAAGGGGTCCTTCCCACGATGCTCTTTGCGTCCAAGCCGAAGTCGAAAAGGGTCAATGTCAAACTGGGAACCAGGGATACGATCCTCACGAAGAGACCTCAGTTCACGGTGAATTGGACGATGGTCCCGTCGACTTCAAACTGCTCGGCATCGCTTGGTGCTTGGTCCGTTGAACCGTGGAACACACAGCCAGCAGCGCGTGTTTCGGTGGCGACCCATTGCTCATCGGTTGGCATCATCTCAGGGGCATTGGTGAGCCAAATTTCCAAATCGATGGTTGCTTCGATGGCCAAGTCCAGATCCTTCCGTTTGGCTTGAACGCGACGAACGATATCACGAGCCATCCCCTTTGAGAGCAGGGCAGGTGTGTCGTTCATGTCCAAAACGAGGCTGACGTGCAGGTTTTCACCTTCTGCCTCAACGGTTTGAGCAGCAAATCCTTCGCGTTCAACCCGCTTCACCTCGACATCGGATGGTTCCACCATCACGCCGAGCACATCGGCCCCTCCGTCGTTGATGGCTGCGAGGAGGCTTTCCGGGTCTTCAGCGGTGCGAATCGCCTGTGCGACGTTGTTCACCTCCGAGCGAGCTTTGGGGGCGAGAGCCCTAAAGTTTGGAGCGAGCTCAATGCGCTGGAAACGGTCAAGGTCGTTTTCGACGCGGATGGCTTCAACGTTCAATTCCTCAGCGAGCAGGTCGTGGAATTCACTGAGGTCGGGTCCGGCGACAATCCATCCTTGCGAGCAAGGCAGTCGTTGGCGGCGGCCAGCGTCAATTCGAATTCGGCGGCCAGCCTCAGCGAGTTCCCGCACGAGCGCCATGGTCCGTTCAAGGTCAAGGTCCTGTGGCGGGAGCACAGCGGTGGCTCGAGCGGCTTCCTTGTCCCAAGCATCGGCGGTGGCTCCCTCGAGCGTACCGGGGATGCCGAGGGGCCAGTTGGCGGTGTGGACGCTTGTTCCCGTCAAGTTTCGGTGAATGTGGTCCACCATGAAGGGTGAGACTGGAGCCACCAATCGGCAAACGGTTTCCAAGACCTCGTGGAGGGTGTGTTGGCAGGACAGTTTGTCGTGACTGTCCGCCTCGTCCCAGAGGCGTCGTCGGCTGCGACGTACATACCAGTTTGAAACATCGTTCACCATGAAGTCCTCAAGGTCCCTGCATGCTTTGTGGAATTGCCAATTGGTGAAGTTTTCATGGTAGTCTGCAGCCACCGTATGAAGACGAGAAAGGATCCAGCGGTCAAGGGCGCTGCGCTTCCCAACCTCCACGGTTTGGGCCTCGGGGTCGAAGCCGTCAAGCGCTGCATAATCAGCATGGAATTTGTAGACGTTCCACATCGTCAGGAACATCTTCGCATAGGTCTCTCGAACACCGTTTGGGTCGAATTTCATTGGGTTCCATGGTGCGCCAGCCGTGACCATGTACCAACGGGTTGCATCTGCTCCTTCTCGGTTGAAGTGGTCCCACGGGTCAACGATGTTGCCACGGGATTTGGACATCTTCTTCCCTTCTGCATCCAAGATCAGACCGAGGGAGAGGCAGCGTTTGTAGGCCATGTTGTCAAAGACCGTGGCCGAAACGGCCAGCAACGTGTAGAACCATCCTCGCGTTTGGTCCACGCCTTCACAGATGTAGTCGACGGGGAAAGAGGCGTTGAAGGTTGATTCGTTGTCGAAGGGGTGGTGCCACTGAGCGAAAGGGGCGCAACCAGAGTCGAACCAGCAGTCCATGACAAACGGTTCCCGCTTCATCGGCTGACCAGTATCGGAGAGCAGCGTGTAGCCGTCGACCACGGGGCGATGAAGGTCAACATCATCGGGACAGTCCGGGTTTTCAAGGCCGGCCGCCACGGCTTTGGCGACTTCGTCTTGAAGTTCTTGAATGGACCCAACGCACTTCATTTCTCCGCTTTCACTGCGCCAAACCGGCAGAGGTGTGCCCCAGTACCGTTCCCTGGAGATGGCCCAATCCTTGACGTTGCGCAGCCACTCACCAAACCGACCTTCGCCCACCCAATCGGGGGCCCATTCGACTTGGTCGTTGAATTTGAGGAGGTTTTCCTTGACCGCCGTCATGCGGACAAACCACGAATCCATGGCGTAGTAGAGGAGCGGGTGGTCGGTGCGCCAGCAATGCGGGTAGTCGTGAAGGTAGGCTTTCTCGCGGTATAATAAGCCGCTTTGTGGGCCTGTTCCGTTGCTTCCACCGGGTGAAGAGAGGAGCGAGATGATGGCCTCATCACACGACTTCACGTACTTTCCATCAAGCTCTGGATGGGTGCCGGTCACAAAGGCCCCATCCATGCCAACTGTGTGGTGAGCAGGAAGGCCGGCTTCCATTCCGAGGTTGTAATCGTCTTCACCGTACATCACGGCGGTGTGCACCACGCCGGTACCGTCGGTGGTGGTGACCCAATCGGCTGCGAGAACCGTCCATGCCGTGGTCGAATCGCCCCGTGGGACAGCCTCGGGGAACAAGGGTTCGTATGATCGTCCAACCAACGATGAGCCAGGGAATTCTTCGATGATGTCGACGTGATGGCGCAAAACTTCCTTCATGAGGTCCTTGGCGAGAATGACCTCTTCACCAACATCTGCGCCGCCAGCACCGGTCCACGCCTCACCTGCAGCTTCTTTGATGCGGCAACGAACGTAGGTAACATCGGGGCCAACCGCCAAGCCAACGTTTCCGGGAAGCGTCCAAGGCGTGGTCGTCCAAGCGAGGATGGAGGCGTCGTCGTCGCTCAATTTGAATTTCACATAGACCGAGGGTTCCTCGACTTCTTTGTAGCCAAGCGCTACTTCGTGGCTGGAGTAGGATGTACCCGTTTGTGGACAGTAAGGGAGGACCTTGTGGCCACGGTAGAGCAGTCCTTTGTCGAACATTTGCTTCAACGCCCACCAGGCCGATTCCACGTAATCGTTGTGCAACGTGACGTAGGGGTTGTCGAGGTCAACCCAGTAGGCCATGCGTTCGGTCATCTCCCGCCAAGCGGCTTCGTAGGTCCAAACCGATTCGCGACAGGCCTGGTTGAATTCCGCCATGCCAAATTCTTCAATGGCTTCGTTGCTCATCAAATCCAACCGCTTCTGGACTTCAATTTCAACCGGCAGGCCGTGGGTGTCCCAGCCGCCCTTTCGCTCCACGAGGAATCCTTCCATCGCCTTCCATCGGCAGACGAGGTCTTTGTAGGTTCGAGCCACGACATGGTGAATGCCAGGCTTGCCGTTGGCCGTTGGGGGGCCCTCAAGGAAGATGAATGGGGCGTTTTTTCTGCGCTGGTCAATGGAGGATTGGAAGGTGTTTTCTTCCATCCATTGTTCCAAGAGCGTCGTTTCCAAACGCACGGCGTTCAGTTCACCAGCCGATGAAGGTTGAGCCATGGTTCACCGACCGGGGTCGCGGTTTTGAACACTACTCCGCATTTTGTTCATTTTGAGGAGTCTGTGTTCTTTCTCGGTTTTATGGCACCTTTCTCAATCGGTTTTCAAAAATGAGGACAGGAAAATGAGAAGGGGTTTCCTTCAAGTCCTTGGAAGGGCACCATGGTTCATGGCGGGTAGGCTTGCCCATGCACAGGCTGTTGGCTTGGTGGTTCTCTTTCTCCTCGGTTCCTGGGGGAGTGTGGTTGAACCCATTCGCCCCGTGGCTGAGATTCTTGAGTCTGAAAACAATGTGCTGCGGGCCGGTCCGGGCGACGAAATGAACCTCACGCTCACCACGAACCCCAACACCATGTTCAAGTTGGATTTGCCGGATGGTGAACCTCTGGTCAGTGCCGAACTCAACTTTTCACCTCGAATTTTGCCGACCCAGTCAGGATTTGTGTGGGACGGCGCCAGCGACTGGAACCACCCCGACGCGTTGTCCAACGGCTCAAGCGTTTCCGCTGACACCGGGGCTCTCACCGGGTCATCGCCCGGTATCTTGTGGGATTTCAACACCAATAACCAAGGTTGGACGTTCTCAAATTCCTACACGGCCAGAGTCTCGTCACCTGCGTGCGGCTACAACGGATCTTCGGGCGGTTCGCTTCGCACCTATGCTGGCTCAACCTACGGGACTTCCCCGGTTGTCAACCTGGCTGGAGGCGCCAATGTTCCGTTCCACGCTTGGGTGCACGAGGGTCGCTCGGGCTGCGGTGAGACCCCTGACAGCGGCGAGAACCTCCAATTTCAGTACAAGACCGCCGCTGGGGGATGGACCGTGTTCCAAACCTTCAGCGGTGGCGGTGCCCAAACCACCAACTCTCAATTCATGACCGTGCTCCCAGCAGCAGCCGTCCACGCTAATTCGCAATTTAGAATTCATCAAACCAGCGGCAGCAGCACCTGTTGCGATTATTGGTTTGTCGACGACATCCACCTCGCAACGCCTCCTGAGTCCAACTGGACCAGTCCAACCTTGGGTCATAAAGCCGGAACAAGCCAACTCTTGGCCGCCGACACCTACGCTCCAGTCTACATCGACGCCGTGGTACCTTCCGGCGCCTTCCTCAACTGGTCCATTCTCAACACGGCCGGCGAGGTCATTCCCGGTATGTACGGTTCCAATGACCATGCGATACCGCTCAATCTTCTCGACCACACCATGGTTGACCAGTTCCGCCTTCACTTTGAGTTCAAAGGCAGCGGCAGCGGGATGCCTGAGGTGTATTCCATTTCCGGTGATGGGGCCTTTCATGAGTCGTTTTGGACCGATCCAGTCGAACGCGGATGGACCATGAACAACGCCATGTATTTCCAACCGCTCGGCACCGTGGCAGGTCCAGAACTCAATTCCACCCTCACCTCTCCCTGGCTGCTGGCCAACGCTCCATTGTACGATGCGAAGTTGGACGGCGTGGTAACCCTCGGACAAGTCCAAGTACGTTTCCACCCCGATGATGCTTGGATGAACGTGTCCTTGCCCTACACGCCCACCACCAACCAATCCACGGTCGGTATGCAAGCCCAAGTGGTTGGAATACCACCCGCCGACGGAAACATGAGCAACTACACCGTTTGGAACGTTGAATCCCTTCACATGGAGATGTACGGCGGGCAACATCCCGCACGACCCA
>MDSY01066168.1_pt1 | contig 15732 bp, 15 predicted proteins | sample 811131 | NCBI WGS metagenome assembly MDSY01 (sample SAMN05326643, study PRJNA326480) | marine metagenome | isolation source: seawater | place: Atlantic Ocean: South West | collected 2010
ATAAAGTTGTAGTAGTAGGTAATAAAGTTGTAGTAGTAGGTAATAAAGTTGTAGTAGTAGGTAATAAAGTTGTTGTAAAATTAGTATAATTTGTATTCGAAATATTTGTATTATTTAATAAAGTTTGAATGATGTTAATGTTTTCATTATTTAATACCATGTTAGATGTTCCGGTGTTTATGCTAGATTTATATATGTTTAACGGGTCGTCAACACACATATATATTCCGATTTTTGATACTTGAATACCATTTATTTCATTAGACATTCCCCACATTTTATTACAATTCTCTAATGAAAGTATTGATGAATAACAAGTTATAAAAAGCAATAGTTGTAATAACCATTTCATTAATATATATTATTAAATTTAGCTTTTTAAATAAAAAAGCTTTTATTAAATAAATTTAAAAAAAAAAGAAGTATATATTTATATGAAAAAAGTGTTAATTAAAGATTGGAAATCAGTTAGTCCAAAAACATATTTTAATGAGAGATTATACGATGATAGCAGCACTATAAAATCAAATCAAATAAAGAATAGAAAAAAGATTAAAGACAATGATTTTGACATTTTAAAATATAAAGATTACAAATTACTTCTTGAAAAGAATTATAATGTTAATCAATTGAAAAGAGTATTGAAATATTATAAACAAAAAGTTTCTGGAAACAAAGACGAGAAAATATATAGATTGTGGAATTATTTGAAATATTCATATTTTGCTTTGAAAATACAAAAAAAATATAGAGGATATTTTATAAAAAGGATATATAAATTAAAAGGACCCGGATTATATAATCGAGAAAAATGTGTTAATGAATATGATTGTTTAAGTTTACAACCGGTAAAAAATATAAATTTTGATCAATTTTATAGTTTTGAAGAAAATAATTTTATATATGCGTTTGATATTTGTAGTTTATATAATTTAATTAAATATTCTTTAAAGGATAATAAGAAACCACAAAATCCATTTACAAGAAAGGATTTAAATACTCAAGTAATAGAAGATATGATGAAATTGGTATATTTAAGTTTGAATGTTTTGCATAGACATGTCAAGATATTAAGAGATACAACAAAAGAAGAAACTATACCATTAAAACAAAAAGTGAAACAAAAAGCAGTAACAATTTTTCAAAAGATGGATAGTCATGGTTTTATCACTGATGTATCTTGGTTTATGAGTTTATCAAGATTAAGATTAATTAGATTTGTAAAAGAATTGAGAGAAGTTTGGAATTATAGATTACAAATTCCGGATGAGACGAAAAGAAAAATATGTCCACCGAATGGAAGACCATTTTGTGATATAGATTTATCATTTTTTAATGATATAACAACTGGTGGAAATAAAGATTTATTACGGAAAAAAATATTAAAAGTAATGGAGAGAATGTTGTCTGGTGTAGATGATGATTCAAAGCATTTAGGTTCACATTATATATTAGGATGTTTAACATTAGTTAATATGAATGCTGCCACGGCGATGCCTTGGTTATTTCAGTCATTTATGTATCAAGGTCCTGGAAATCTTTAATGCGTTAAAGGTAATAAATTTAGCAAAAAATATATATATTTTTAAATTGATTTAAAAAGAACTCAATATATGAAATCATAAGATGGTTAAAAAACGCGTCTCCAAAAAAACTACTAAGTCTACCAAAACGGTAGCTCCAGCTGCTCCAGTTGTAGCAGTATCTGCTCCGGCAGCACCAGAAGTTGTTGAAAATACTGTTCCTAATCTACAGGAACAATTTACTAGTTTGCTAGCACAATTGACTGCACTTCGTAGCCAATTGACTGCTGTAACTACACAAGTAAGAACTCTATCCAAGAGAGCTGACCGTGAATTGAAGCAAGCACAAAAAGCAGGTCGCCGCAAGAGGAAATCCGGAAATCGTGCTCCAAGTGGGTTTGTAAAACCAACTAAAATCAGTAACGAATTGGCAAAATTTTTGAATAAGCCAAGCGGAACTGAAATGGCAAGAACTGAAGTTACTCGTGAAATTAATAATTACATTCGTGAAAACAAACTTCAAGACCCAAAAAACGGTCGCCATATTCTAGCCGACAAAAAATTGAAGACTCTATTGAAATTGAAAGCTAGTGATGAACTAACTTATTTCAATCTACAAAGATTTATGAGCCCTCATTTTGCCAAAGCAACTGCTAGCAAATAAATAATGAATAAAAAATCATAAGATTAATATTTAATTTTATGATTCAAATAAATACAAAATTATCTAACTTTAATATTTCATATATCTTATTAATATCAGAATTATCATTTTTTATATTTACTTTTTCTTTTTTAGCGCATTTATATATTTCTAATATATCACGATCTACGGTATAATTTTCTTTCCATTTATTAATCCATTGAATAAAACTCTCGTCTCTTTGTTTTTTCTTATATTTCATATAGTAATTATAACACCTGAATATATTTATACTTGTTTCCGCATAATCACATCCGGATAATATACATATACTTTTAAATGTTGTTATATCCATATTCAATTTTGTCAATATGTGTTTTAAATCATATAATACGCAAACTTCATTAAACAAGTTGAAATATCGCAATATTCTAGGGCATCCATAAACAAATAAATCAGTATCCTCACTTATACAAGCATATACTATATTTGAAATTACTAATTCAGCGCATAATTTATCTGCCTCTCCATCTGCTATAATAAAATTATAACCAAAAGCCATTATTAAGTTTTTTACATTATCTACATCATCTTGTTTTAATTTAATTGAATTCCTTTTCAAAATTAATAATTTATTTTTAACTTTAAAATTTCTTATATCAAGATTAGTTTTTTTCATCATTTTCTCATATTTTTCCCTTGAAACTTTTCTTTTCTCTCTTCTTTTCTCTAACGTATTATCTTTTTGTATTGGCGTTTTTCCATCAAATATAAAAACCGGCGTTATTTTGTATTTTTTGAAAAGAGAACATAATAAATAAAACCCTTCTATAATCGTTTTTTCTGCCGCATATTTATAGATATATATCATAGTATCTATAGCTATCTTTTTACCATATAATTGTGAAAAATGTAATTTTTCCGTTTCATCTTTACAGTGAACATTCAAAAACTTATTTAATTTCTTTATTCCCATGTATAATTGAATTAAACATACAATTTTTTTAATTCAATTTAAAATATCGTCATTCTCATTGTATTTTTCAAAAAACTATTATTTATCTTATCAACCATTTTTTCCATATAATCAAAACCTTTCAACAAATCTTTGTCTTTATATTTTTCCGATATAAAGTTGAAAATATTATCTAACATTTTTTTTGATTTATAAAAGTTTATACAATTTGTATTGTTATCATTACATAATTTCAAAAAATCAACATAATTAAACAATAATATCAACTTTAAAATATAATATTCAAATACATTTGTTTTCTGTTTAAATATAATATTAGTATCATATAAATTATTATACTTAATATTCATAAAATTCAAAATTTTTATTGCTTGTATTAATGAAAAAGTTATTTCCAAATAAATCATAGAAGAAAATATATCATAAAATCCGGAAAATCCTTTTATGTCAGGATCCATTCTTTTTTGTTCATATGTTTTGAATAAACAATTTAATATCGTAGCCCAAAATTCAGTATAACTTTCGCTAATTTCAAAATCTATTTTTAATGGAAAAATATTCTTAAATTTATTTCGCAAATCAACATAATCTAATCCGGAAAAATCTAAACAAAAAGCATGCATTGTTTCGTGTAACATAACTTTAAACCATTCTTCTTTACGATAAATTAAACAAGAACCATTTATAGCACACGCATAAGTAACAGCTGTATTTACATTCTCTGAATTTAATACTTCTGTATTGTTTTTTGGTAATACTTTTTTCTCTCTACTCAAATGAATTATTAATGTAAATTTCTTCATTTTTAAATTACTATATGGTATTATAAATGTTAACCAATGACATATTTCTTTAAAATAAAAATCAAAATTTTCTTGTTTTTCTTCCGGATGTTTAAAAAATATTACTTTTGTTGGCAATTTATCTCTTATAATAGTATTATATTCAATAACTTTATCTATACTTTTCATTTCTTTTTTAATAGTTGATGGGGTGAAATTAGATTCTAATAAATCAGATATCTTAATTTCTTGAGTACTTTTAATTGTTTTCGTAAATTTTAATACTTTCAGCCTTGTTTCATATATATTTTTTATTTCATTATAAAATTTTTTTATGATTTTTTTTACAGTCTTATCTTTGTGATCAAATAAAAAAGGATAATTATCTATATCTGGTAATATATTATCCATTATAATAGCAGTATCTTTATCACTATTCAAATTCATATATATATATATATTATAAATAGACTTTATAATATATTTAAATTATTTTTGTTTTTGTTTTTTCTTTATTGATATTTTTTCCGGCAATTCATCCAATAATTTACAATATTTTTTCATTTTTGGAATATAATAATAAATATTTTTTCCTTTAGATGATAAGCAGGTAGTTTTAATCATATTTTTAATACCATATGGTATTTCATGAAATCTAAATAATGCTTTATCTTTATACAATAACAATCTATAATGATTACCAGTATGGTCTACTAATATATAATATCTTGGTTTAAAATGTCCCCTTTCTTCTATTCTAATATCAACCATTTCTCCACAACTTAATACATTATCATAATCTTTATCTTTATATTTGAAACTACGTAAGACTATCAATTTTATATTTAATAAATATTCTATGGTATTTATTGTAGTGCCATCGGCCCAAAATTTACAAGTTCTAATAAATTTCTTTAAATCATCAAGCGTTTTGATACCTTTCATCCATTTATAATCCGTACCAATAATGGCTAATTCTTTTTTGTCTTTTTTCATTTTTCTTCTTTTCGAACTTAATTCTTTTAAGTCATTATGTAATTCACTTGCTTCTTTTAAAGCCTCTTCTTTAGTGTTTCTATTTACACTTTGAATATCATATACACCGTTTTTCAAATCTCTTTTTAATTTTTTATAGCTAATACTTTTTTTATTTCCTATTTGATTTATTTTCTTTAATTCTTTATCTAATTCTTCAACTCCGTTTGTAAATTGTTCATAAAAATCTTTATAAGTTTCAAATTGTTTTTTTGTAGCATTAATTGAAACCAATTCTCTTAGGTCTTTCACTAATATTTTTCTTTTTACAGTTTTGAAAGCATCTCTAATTACAGCAAATAAACAATCACCTCCTCCTTCATTATCTTTTATATCATATAAATCACTATGCATAAAAGACCGGATCCAAATTGGATGTTTCTTTTGAACATATTTACTTTTTATTTCTAAGTGTATTTTTTTAGTCTCTTCTTCTTTATGATCATCATCATCATCTTCTTCAATTTCTATTGATTTTTTAATTTTATCATATTCATTGCTTGATTTTTTATCATCTTCTTCATCTATTTCACCAATAGAATCTATATTAGTATTTTTCATTAGGTCTTCAATATAAGCTTTATTAACAAAACTATATAATAAAGGGCCTTCTATTATAGAAATATCTAATTCTCCGTCTTCATCTAATTTATTAGTATATTCATCAGAATTAAATTCATATAATCCTATTCTTTTTATATCTAATTCATTGACAACAATATATACCGGTGAAAAAGATATATTATATTTTTTATATGAATGGTTTATTTCACCTAAAGCAATAATAACATCTACTTCAAATATCTTCATTTCATACATTGATACTTCTTTATCGACGTCATTATTTTCTATTTCTTTAGTTTCTTCATATTCTACCATCGGATCTATTTTTGATACGACCATATATAATTATAATAGTTAATAAATATTTAATAATTATTATAAGTTTAATATATATTTCTTCAATTTATCATCATTTTTTATTGTATCAAGACAATACCAACCTAATTTTCTTTTATCAACAATATCTTCATTCATAGAATCCTGTTCAAATATAATAATATCTTGAACTAATTCCTGCTTTTTCTTTTTTCTTTTTGATATATCATAATAATCAGCTATTAATTCCAAATCTTTTTTTGTATAATTATTCATATAATCATCTTCTAACATAAAAAATATAGTTGAATAATTCTCTTGTTCAATTTCTTTTTGTTTTTCTTTATTTTCTTCTTCTTCTTTTTCAACACATTCTATTATTTCTGGTTCTTTTAACCAACCGAATTTATTTTCATATTCTTTTAAAGTATATTTAATATTTACATTATCATATTCCATAATAATTAATATAATAATATTGTTTTTAATATATTTATTTATTTAATCTTCTTCTAAACCTTCTATCATTTCGACAATATCTAAGCATTTAAACTTTGTTTTCCTATTTATATCCGGTGATTTTGAATATAATATGATTTTTTCCTTAAATTTATTGAAACTTTCCGTATTTTCATATAGTTTGTCTTTACCATCCATAAATATAACACTCACATTTTCAAAATATTCATACTTCAAATCTTTTGTTATCAAATTCACCTTTTCGAAAATTTTAAATAATAAATTATATATTAATTCAGTATCAATAACTTCATATATCATCATATTTACAAAAAAACTACTTATACCTTTTCTATTTTCATTGGCTTTATTATATTTACATAGAGCATCATAATCTTCCGGATCAACTTCAACATCATCAAATATATCCAAATAATTATTGAAATTTTCAATACATATATCTTTCATAAAATCATAATCTATTATCAAAAACTTATATAATTTTGCATACAAATTAGACCAGAAATGATTCATACTACCAATATCAAATATAGATTTTGATATTTCTTTCAAATGTTTATCTTTTTCTTTATCCTCTTTTATGACTTTTTTCATAATTTTATTAATGTTGTTATATATCTCTTGAAAATTATTGTTTGTTAATTTATTTAAATTGATTCTTATATCATCCATTAAAATCTTAAAAGCATCTTCGCTTTTTTCTAGTTGTGTTACTTTAAAATTTCTAATATTTTCCCAATCTTTATTAGTTAAATTACTTCTGTTCATATTAATATTTCTGTTTCTTTTCTTAAATACGGGGGTTTTGTTATAATTTGGTGCTCCAACTTTACTAGCTAAATCATTTATAATTTGTATTATATCACTATCAAATTCATTAATATTTCCAAATTTTTGAATTTTTTCAAAATCATTAAATGTATATGTCTGCGTATCTGTCATATTAATTAAATTTAACATCTTTCTTTTATATATTTTTAATAATATATTTAAATACAATATTTCATTTAATATAAGATGACCGATAACAGCATTTATGAAATCTCTTCTTGGGAAGATGAAAAATTAGATTTAAATGAAAAATTATTAAGAGGTATATATTCATTTGGTTTTGAAAATCCTAGTCCGATTCAAAGCAAAGCTTTATACTCATTTATAAAAAATAAATACAAAGGTAGACAAAGGGATATTATTGCACAAGCACAATCCGGAACAGGTAAAACAGGATTATTTGTAATAGGTTCTTTACAGATGATAGATCCAGAAAATAAAATGCCTCAAATTATTATATTAGCACCGACACACGAATTAGCAGAACAAACATATAATGTAGCATGTTCAATATCAACATATTTAGATATCAAGAGTTGTTTATTAGTGGGTGGTACATCTATACATTCTAATAAAAAAATACTCATTAATGACCATCCACAATTAATTATTGGAACACCCGGTAGAGTTCATGATATGATTCGAAGGAAAATATTGAAAGTTAATGATATTAAATCAATTGTTATTGATGAAGCAGACGAAATGCTTTCACAAGGTTTTAAAGAACAAATGTATAAAATTTTTAATTTTTTAGATAATAATATTCAAATTGGTTTATTTAGTGCTACAATGCCTGATGAATTAAATGGAATGATTAATCAAATAATGCAATCACCTACTAAAATTTTAGTCAAAGCAGAAAATTTAACATTACAAGGTATTGCTCAGTATTATATTAATATACACGATGATGCTCAAAAATATGAAACTTTAAAAGATATTTTTCAAGGATTATCAATATCACAAGCAATTATTTATTGTAATAGTGTTTCTAGAGTGAATGATTTAGAAGAAGCAATGACACAAGATAATTTTCCTGTTAAAAAAATACACGGAAAAATGCTTGATAAAGAACGTAAAGAAATATTTAAACAATTCAAATCCGGAGGATGTCGTGTATTAATTACATCAGACCTTTTTTCAAGAGGTATTGATGTTCAACAAGTAAGTATTGTTATTAATTTTGATGTTCCAAGAAATGAAAACACATATCTCCATAGAATTGGACGTTCCGGTAGATGGGGGAGAAAAGGTATAGCTATTAATTTTCAAACAAAATATGATTCAAATAGATTAACAAAATTTGCTAATTTTTATCATACTGAAATTAGAGAAATGCCTAGTGATTATACCAAACATATACAATTGTAATTCGTTAATTATATCCAATAATTATCTTTATTTTAATAAATGAATAATGATAATTTCAAAATTCCTATCAAATATATCGACAACATGCCAATTAATAAAAATCTTATGAATGATTTAGAATTATTAGAAACCGTTAATAATGATGAATCTCCTATATACCACACTATTTTTAATCCAACCAACAAATTAGCAACCAAATCTTTACATCAATGGAATTCTTATACTACCAATACTAATTTTCTAAAAGATTCACAAAGTCTTTACACAAAAATAAATGATTTGGAAGAAGATAATTATAATTTAAATACCATGACTGCTGATTGGGATGAAATCAAAAAATTACAAAATTTTAATGAAAGATTTCAATATGTCGAATGGGATAGAATAGCTTTTCTTAACCTTTTCGCACCCTTTCTATATTTACTAAGTTTTTTAAATATTACTGCTCCTTTAATGCAATTATTAGCACCTGTTTTCGTATTTATAATGCCTTTCTTTCTTTTAAAAGCAATGGGTATACCTATTACTGTATCCAAATATACAGAACTCCTCAGAAAATTATTAGCAAATAATGCTCTTTATAATATATTTTCAAAATTCAATCAAGCAAATATCAGAGAAAAAGCAGGAATGATTGTTACAGTAGGATTGTATTTTTATAATTTATGGCAAAATTTATTATCTTGTTACAGATTTTATGATAATACCTTCTATATTATTGAAAAATTAAAAAGTATAAAAAATTACTTAAAATATACAATTGATAAAATAGAATATGTCAAAAATAAGATAAAAGATTTACCAACATATAAACCTTTTCATAATAACATAACACATTACCAAAAACAATTTCAAGAATATTATGATAATATGAAATATATACCGGAAAAAACAAGATCATTTTATACAATCAAAACATATGGTTATATTATGAAAGATTTTTATTTAGTCCATAAATCTGAAGAATTCAATGCTTTAATAGAATATTCATTTGGATTTCATGGTTATATTAATAATATTAAAGGTATCAATGTAAATATACAAAATAATTATATAAATAAAACTGAATATACTATCAAAAATAAAGTTGATTTCAAAGACATTTATCATCCTTCTATTGTAGACAAATGTGTAAAAAATAATATCAACTTAAACAAATCTATCATACTCACTGGACCAAACGCAGCAGGTAAAACTACATTATTAAAATCAACTATTATCAATGTTCTATTTTCTCAACAACTTGGATTCGGATATTATAAAAAAGCAGTCATTAATCCGTTCAAATATATTCATTGTTATATAAATATACCGGATAGTTGTTCAAGAGACAGTTTATTTCAATCAGAAGTGAGAAGATGTAAAGAAATATTAGATACTATAAAACAATATCCTTCCGAAAGACACTTTTGTGTATTTGATGAATTGTATTCAGGAACAAATCCATATGAAGCTATATCTTCAGCTTATTCATATTTGGATAATATTGTCAAAAATAATAAAGTTAAATTTGTCTTGACTACTCATTACTTAAAAATGTGTAAATTATTTAGAAAACACAAAAAAATTAAAAATTATAAAATGGATACATTTATCGATAATAATGATAAACCGATATATAGTTATAAAATTATTAAAGGTTACTCAAATATTAAAGGTGGTATATCTGTATTGAAAGATTTGAATTATCCACCGGAAATAATTAATTCAGCGAAAAAAATATTAAATAAATTATAAACTCGTTTATTTAAAGATATTTTATTATTACTAACTATTAATGTATAATAGAGGGACAATGATTTGTTTAAGTGTAACAGGTATTTCTGCTTTGTTACTGTATTTTTATTTTAGAAATAAACTATCACAAGTTGAAGAAAAATTAGACAAAGTATTTGAAATAATACAAGATTATGATAATAATAATCAACCACAACAGGAAGAATTTGTTGTTCGTGAAGCACCAAATAACATTCCAGTGCCAATTATTCAAGAATTTAATAATGTTGATAATGATTTAATAGAAGTTTCAGATGGTGAAAAAGAAGATCCTTCAACTGGTATCATTTCTAAACCGGATGATGAAGAAAGCGATGAAGAAAGCGATGAAGAAAGCGATGAAGAAAGCGAAGAAGAAAGCGATGAAGAAAGCGATGAAGAAAGCGATGATGAAAAAGAAGATAAAGATAATAATGAAAATGAACAAGATAAAAGTGAAGATGAAGAAGATAAAAGTGAAGATGAAAGTGAAGAAGATAGTGAAGAAGAAAAAAAAGATGATTTAGGAGAGGAAGAAAATAAAGAAGTAAAAACTATTGTGGTAGAAGAATTACCGGATTATAAATCATTAACTGTATCTGCCTTAAAAGATATATGTAAAGAAAAAGGTTTGAGAGGATATAGAAGTTTAAGAAAAAATGATTTAGTAAACTTATTAGTTGAATCAAAAACAAATTAAAATCTATAATAATATATATTATGAGTTGGGCAACTTGTTATAGCGGTTCTAATAACATTCATCACGATGCACCAGCATTAATGAATGATAGTAGACTTTATACTAATTATCAAAGTGCTTGTGATGTTAATAAAAGTATTAGAAGAGATAATGGTATAACTAATAATTATACTTATAGAAAATATTTACAATCTAATGCTTTACAAATAATGGGAAGTAATACAACTTCAGCATTAAATTGTAGTAATAAACCTTGTTCTATTGCTTCCGATGAAAATAAAAATAAATATTTTTTCAAAGATTGTTATGATAAAAGTCAGCCATATGGCTATGAATCATCTGATTTGAAAAATATGCATTTAACAAGAGAAAATTTGGCAAAAAATTTATCCGGACCAATACTTACACAAGAACATATATTAATTCAAAGATCACAAGGTAATTAATTTTTTATAATATAAAATTAAAACTTTATATTATACAAATGAATAAAATACTTAGTATTGATGTTGGTATGAAAAATTTAGCATATTGTATATTGGATTGTAACGACAAAAAATATAAAATAGAAAAATGGGATATAATTAATTTATGTAATGAAAAAAAGTATAGTTGTATGGGTTGCAATAAAGATGGAAAAAAATGTACGAAATCCGGAAAATATTATAAAGGAAATGAATCTTATTGTAAATTGCATGCTAAGAACATAAATTATAAATTACCGACATCAACATATAATATTAAATCAATTAATAAAGCAAATATCAAAACTCTTAAAAAATTAGCATCAGAATATGATATATCTTGTAATAAAAAAATGAAAAAGAAAGATTATATAGATAAAATGATAATGGATTTATCAAATAATTATTGGAATACAGTAAGCGCTGTTTTAACCAAAGATATTGATTTGGTTGAGTATGGAATAAACATAAAAAATATGTTTAATAAAACTTTTTCAAACCTTGAATTTGATTATATATTAATAGAAAATCAAATAGGACCATTAGCTTTAAGAATGAAATCATTACAAGGAATGATAATGCAACATTTTATAGAAATAAATCAAACAAATATAATAGCGGTTAATTCAGGTAATAAATTGAAAGATTTTATTAAAGGCAAGACCACATATAATGAAAGGAAAAAAGAAGGTATTAATATAACTAGAAAATTATTAATTGAAAATATGGATATTAACAACTGGATGAATTTATTTGAAAAACATAAAAAGAAAGATGATTTAGCAGATTGTTTTTTACAAGGTCTTTGGTTTATAAATAATAAATTATAATGCGGAGGACTTAAAATTAAAATTTTATTAATTATATTAATGGACTCTCTAAAAATCACTGAAGTGACTCCAAGTTTGAATGTTATTGATAATAATGATTTAGGCACTATTAAAATTTCAGGACTAGAATCAGAAACATCAATGAAATCTGTAAATTTTGGTCCGGGTGCCGACTTGTTAATGAATCCCAATAAACAAAAAAAGGGAAATGTTAGCAACGAAATTAAATTAGATGAAATATCTGATGTAGTTGGGTTAGATTTAAACAAAGAAAAAAAGAAAGAATCAGCACAAGTAAAAAAAAATTTTATGTTTTCGGGAATGAAACCATCGGTTGATAAATCGGCGCCAGGTATATCATTGAAAGTCGAAGAAACCATAAATCCAGTGTCAAACCCGGGAACACCTTCGATATTAAAAAATGCTTCTGGTGTAAAAGATAAAAACAAATCAGATGATGGTTTTAAAAAATTTAATGAAATACCAATTGCTCCTACATCAACGGCTCCAATGAAAAAGAAATCACCAGAAGAAACATTAAAAGAGAAATTTTATTATTTAAGGAGATTGGAAGCTATGGAGAAACAAGGTATAACACTAAGTAAAAAATATTCTATGGAATCGCCTTTATCGGAAATGAAAGGAGAATATGAATTAATTAAAAGTGAAAAGGAAAAGAAATCGAGTGTTGCATTTCAAGGAAAGATGATGATGGCTTTAGTATCTGGTGTAGAATTTTTAAATAACAAATTTGATCCTTTTGATTTAAAATTAGATGGATGGGCTGAACAAGTAAACGAAAATATTAATGAATATGATGATTTGTTTGGCGAATTACACGAAAAATATGCTGGTAAAGCAAAAATTGCTCCTGAAATTAAACTGTTATTTATGCTTGGTGGTAGCGCCGCAATGGTTCATATGACAAATACTATGTTTAAATCTTCAATGCCGGGAATGGATGATATCTTAAAACAAAATCCAGAATTGATGCAACAATTTACACAAGCGGCTGTAAATACAATGGGTGAACAAAATCCCGGTTTTGGTAATTTTATGAATATGGCTATGCCGCAACAAGATCCACCAAGAGGTTCTCCACCGGGTCCACCGGAAGAATATAGAAGAGACCCTCCAAGAATGCCAGGAGGATTTAATACAGGAAGACCCGATATTGGAATGAGTAGAGGTCAACCTGATTTCGGAGATGCTGAAAATATGGAAAGTAATTTTAGTAGTTTAGGTGGTAAATCAAGAAGACCAGAAATGAAAGGACCGAAAGATTTAAAAGATATATTATCAGGTTTAAAAACGAAAACTATTCAAGTAAATAGTAACGATAAACCGGGTAGTGTTGCTAGTGTATCAGAATTAAAAGAATTATCTACGATGGATTTGGGTAGTAAAAAAAAGAGTAAAAGAAGAAACAAATCAAATAGAAATGAAGTTACTTTAGATTTGTAATAATTATGAATTTATATATATTTATTTTATATATATAAATGGTTTTAGGTTTTTTATTATATGAAGCCGTTGATCTCGCTTGGAACTTTGGAGGTATGACATATAGAGGAAGTAAATATATATATGATTGGTATTATCAAGTTCCTTCAAAAGATGATATTGAAATTATGGAATTAGAAGAATTGAAAAAAAGAATGGAAGTTCTTGAACAGTTAATAAAAGAAAAAAAATCTAATGATGCTTAATTTATTCTCTAAGTTTTCTTAATCTTTCTTCAAATTCAGGAATACGAGATTCATTTCTTTTTTGCATGACATCATCTATTATTTTTTGATTTCTATCAACCTTTTCTTGTTCTTTCTTCGCTTTAGCTTTTCTAGTTTGTAATTTTTTATATGCTTTTTGTATTTTCTTCGCTGCTTTTTTCCTTGTTTTATATCTCTTATTTGCTCTTTGTATTTTTTCACGCAATGCTTTTTGTCCAACAGAAACCGGAGGTTTTTTCCTTGTCAATCTCCTTTTTGCTTTTTCCATAGCTTTTGCTCCTATATTTAATTTATTAATTTTTCTAGTTTTCTTTTTGATTTTCTGTAATTCATCATTTGTTAATTTTTTATAACCGGGTGGTTTCCAACTTGTTAATTTATCTTTATGATTGATATAAAATGTCTTACCTGATTTGCTATCAATTCTTGCTTCCCATCCTGGTGGATAGAAAGATTTTTTCCCCGTTTCTTTTTCTTTTTTACTTTTTGTAATATTAGTAATATATTTATAACTATCATCTCTCCATTCATTAAATATATTTGCTATTTTTTGTTTATGTGTATCACAAGATAAAAAACCTGTTATATTTCCAATATCTGCTTTACTATCAACATCTTTTAAATTTATATGTATTTTTACTTTGATTCTAAAAAATTCATTATCCTTATTAGAATATCGTTTGGATTTGTGAAGCTTTCCCATACCTTTGTAAGTGACTTTTTGAATAACATAATTACTAGTTGGTTCAACTAATTTATCTAAGTCTAAAACCTTTTTACCACTAGTTTCCTTTGCTAATACTGTTTCCATTATAAATGGTTTCTGTTTTTCTTGTGAATTTATATAAAATTTTTCTGTTAAAAAGGTTTTTTTCATTTTGTTTTCTAATTTATCTTTTAATTTTTCACCTTTTTTCAAACAAACATAATCTTTATGATGTGGTATTTTTTCAATTAATTTAGGATTATTTACTGTTATTTTTTTTATTTGCTTTTGATTAACAATCGGTGGATTAATAAATTTCAATTGATATACTTTACTAAATTTTTGCTGAGTCGTACCTTTTGATGCTGCTTCACTTACACTTAATGGTGAAGTTATTGAGATAACTTTAGCTTTTACTTTATTATTTTGATGACTTTTGTTTTTATATATAACTCTATCACCTGCTCTTATATTTTTATCACTGCTATCAAAATAATCTTTACCTTGTTCTTTACCTGTATATAAATATTCATGTTCACCGGAACGATTAGTGGTATACAACCAAGATACTTCATATGTTTGATTCCCCTTAGCACATATTTTATCTTTTTTTGAAGGCGTAGAGGTTTTTGTTTTATTTATAGGAATAGACATACTTATAAATAAATGAGAAAATTAAAGATTATTTTTAAATTCATTCATGTTTCTTAGCGCTTCTCTTTTAATATCTTTCATTCTTGCTTTATGTAATACTTCTTTGGCATCTTCTATCTCTTTTTCAGTTATTTCACCATCTTCATCAGCATCTAATATCTTTTCAAATTGTCTCCATTTATGAGGAATGATACATAAAGTGCTATTTTCATTCAAAAGATGATTTGCTAAAACATGAAATATAGCAGTAATAGCAAGAGCAACTAAAATATCTTTCGTTGCCATCCAAGCAATAGCAAATATTAACATTTGTTTAGCAACATTATTTTTCAAATATCTTTCTTGAGATTTTGTTAATTTAATACTAATATAT
>MDSY01114278.1_pt1 | contig 15732 bp, 2 predicted proteins | sample 811131 | NCBI WGS metagenome assembly MDSY01 (sample SAMN05326643, study PRJNA326480) | marine metagenome | isolation source: seawater | place: Atlantic Ocean: South West | collected 2010
ACATTCCAGTGTGTGCCCACGAAAACAGACTAGGGACAGGGACGGAGCCCCTGTCATGCATGGCACGCACAGCGTCCAAAAATGCATGACAGGCTCCGCACGAGGATAAACACCTCGTGCCCTCCTCCTAAGGGTCTACGACCTCGAGGCCTAGCGGCCAGCCAACGCCCAAGGCAAACCATTACGGGAACCCCACCCGTGGTTCACAAGCCCGCCGCATACCACCCATGCGCGGCAAGCGAGGCATAACAGGACCGCTCCCCGAAAAGGAAATACGCGCTAAACATAGCGGCGCGTTGGCCAACCCCGCTTCAGAGCAAACTGTCTTGAACAGCCAGGCGGCAACCTGCAGGTTGATCCCACCTCCGCTTGAACAGTCTTAGCCCTGGAACCCGATTGTAGCCACGATCTCGCGTCGCCTCGAGTCGCGGCCGAATCCATGGCTCCTGCTGGGGAACATAGCCTCTGGGCTCCTCATAGCGACTCAGATGGCATCCTTTGTTGATCCTGCTACAGGTCATGTGACCGCCGACCCGGTCGTCCACGGGTTCCGGTGGTTGGCCCCCGGCGACCCGTTGGTCACCGAGCTCATCACGATATGGCAAAAGTGGATAGAGACGACGCTCGCTACTAACGGTCTTACGCTACTGAACTATACGGACTGCGTGGTTCTCTATGCAGAGATCTTGCTGGTCGCCCCGTCTGCGGAGTTCAGCTCCATCATCGCGGCCGCGCCCAGCCCGACTGCTGTCTTCCGTGGACTGCTGGCTGCCCTCGGAGAGAACAAGCCTGAGCCCATGAATAGGGCCCAGGGTGCTAAGTATCTCGCGCACAAGAAGCGGTCTTTCACTGGCGCGCAGACCCTCGCCTGCACGCTGAACGCCTCCGACCTGATCCTACGACAGGACACGTACGTCCCGGAGTGGCAGGCAAGGATCACCTACTACGACACTAACACCGCAGGCGGAGGCCTAACCCTAGGCTGGGTCTGGTTTTATGACCCGCTCGCCATGCGGAACGGGACTCTCGCCTCAGGCTTGCTTAACAGCGTGCGCCGCCTCGCTGAAGGAGCTTTCCGCCTCCCGCGGAACACCGCCGTGCCGCGCCCGGCGCCGACTCCACCGGCGCCGATTGTACCAGCTACCGAGTTGAGCCCGCAGCAGCAGCAGGCGCACGACGCAGCAATGCAGGTGCACCTACTGACGCCGCAGACGGACTCCATCCCTCCGCCGGACGCGGCCCACTGCATCCTCTCCCTCGTCGCGGCTAACCCCTACCAGGCATCGGCCCAGCTCCGCGTCGACCACCCGGAGGGGCCCGCCCGGCAGAGCGCCGGCGCAGAAGAGATAGGCGCGCTGACCACCGGCATCAGTGGCAAGTCGGTCGGCTACAGGAGCAGGCTCCGCGGTGCCATCTCGGCGGCCAACAACCCGGGGGACCCCAACCCCCTTTCCGAGTTTCTCGGCGACGAGGTGAACAGCACAGGGGTGCTGCTCGGCACCCTGAAAGACATGGCCCAGAGCCTGCTGCCCGCCAGCATGCAGGTCGAAGAGCTGCTCTTCACTCTCCAGGGCATCCGCGCCCTCGGCCACGCGCTGAAACCGCACGCCGCCTACTTCGAGCACGTCCGGTCGATGGCAAAAACCGCGGGCGACGCGCCGCCGGCCATCGACGAGATGCTCGAGCTACTGGCCATGCAGTGCCAGAGCGCCAACTTCGGCCTGGGCGGCACCACCGCGCTGGCCATCGGCACAGGCCAAGCCAACCTCGCCGGAGGCCCCACGCGCACGGCCAACGCCAACGCGGCGATGATCGCCGTGGCGTCGGAGAAGCAGAACGCGCAGGTCTTCATCTGGGTCGCAAACCTCTGCGAGGACCCGAACACCACGTCCATCCAGGTGCACAGGGCGCTGTTTATCTGCGCCAACGAGGCGCACCCCGATTGGAAGACCGCGGGCGTGCTGCACGCCGCGGCATGGGGCAACGTCAACGCGACGCTCATCAACTACAAGCTGGCACTGGTCTACGAGTACTCCACCGACCACTACATCGGCATTTACCTGTGCCACATGCTCGTCGCGGCGGCGGTGCGCTCCAAGCTGCTCACCGCCGCCCAGGCGCTCGACCTCGTCGGCTTCAGCCTCACGGCGCTCGCCAAGGCGGCGCGCCAGGACGACTGGAAGCCGCTTGACATCGTCAACGACGCGGACCACACCATCCGCTCCGAGCTCGCGCGCCTCCAGAGGCGCCCCGCGCCGCCCAGGACTGCGGCAGCGCACCTCCTCACCGACGCGGCAGAGATCACCCGCGCGACGGTCTACTTCAAGGCCTTTATGGAGGCGCTCGGCCTCCAGCGCGATGGCGAGAACTCCGTCGCCAGCCTCATGACAGAGCACAGCGCGGCGGCCACGGCCAACACCACCATGTCCACCACCGCCATGGTCACCGTCTTGACCAGCAACGCGACCCTGTATAAGGCGGCCATCGCGGCGACCGGCCTCCACTACGGCGGTTGCCGCACCGCCATCAACGTGCGCGCAGAGATCCCGACCTGCAACTACCGTAACTCCGACATGGCGGGCCCCATCCGCGAGCACGCCAAGATCATGGACATGCTGGTCCAGGCTGAGCAGGTCGCGACCACCAAGCGCTTCTGCGAGGACTTCTTTGACGACAAGCCCCTGCTCGCCGGCCAGACCAACGCCAGCGCCGCCTCCGCTCTGATCCGAAGCAGCGCAGGCGGCGGCGGCGGCGGCGGCGGCGGCGGCGGCAGCGGCGCAGTGAAGACCAAGGCCGAAAGGAAGGCCGAAGATTTGGCAAGGAAGAAGGCCAAGACAGAGGCGGACAAGGCCGCCAACGGCGGCAAGCCCACCGACCACTCGGACGCGAGCAAGGCGGAGAGGCAGGCCAAACGCGATTCGGCGCGAGAGAAGAACGTCGCCTCGTTCGATGCCGCCACCGGCTGCGTCATTGAAGGCCCCCCCAGCGGACCGCAGACCATGAGCTTCGGCATCCGCAAGTTCAACCTCACTAAGGCCAAAGAGGTGTGGCCCGGCAAGTGCTACCCGTCCATGTTCGCGGCCTCCTGCGGCTGGGACGAGGAGTCGAGTCTCCGCTACGCGCGCGTGGCCTGCCCCTTGACCGATGCCGAGCACCCTGACGGCTGCAACGCTCACAAGCTCGACGACGGCACACCTCTCCCGAACTCCCTCCGCATCGGCACGCGCTCGAGCGGCGGGGGCCGCGGCGGGGGCCGTGGCGGGGCGGACAAGGGCAAAGGCAAGGGCAAGAACAACGGCAGGGGCAAGGGCAAGGGCCGAGGCAAATAGGGCCTCAGCCCCGCGCCGGCCGACAAGTGCAACGGCCGGAGGGCGGCCCCCCCCATCATTGCACAACCAAGTGCCTGCTTTGAGATGGATGTCTCAACAGGAAAGTCACGCACCGCCTTCTTCAAGGCGCTCGGTGCTGGGCTACTACCCCTACTAAATCTGCCGCTCGACGAGCGGCCAGCGCTGCCCCACCACCCAGGGTGGCACATCACCCACCGAGAACACAACCGCCGCATGCACGCCATGCACGGCAACACCGCCCACGAGCAAGCCCAGCCTCCACAACCGCGCCGCCTCGTGCGGCGCTCAGAGGACGGCACCGACCCAGAGCCCACAGAGTCACGTCGATCGAGGCGCCTCGAACGGCGGCGTTCCATTTGGCTATTCCAGGCCAGGTGGCTGTCGAATTTCCACGGCAACCCGCCCACCACCGCCGCCACCGACACGCAGCTCCTCGCAGCCCCGCCCCACCTCGACCCGCCGGGCGCAGCCACGGCTGGCGCGAGGGCGGAGACGGAGGCGCGCGAGGTGGGCAGATGGGCCACTCCGCCGCGGCGACATGACCCGTACCGCGTAGCAGGGGCACTGCGGCGTGACATCGCACGCGCACACGACACCTCGCAGCTGCACCTCCTCAACTGGCTCACGGCGGGGGACAGCGGCGCAGAGCATCGCCTGTCGCGCCAGCACCACCTCGTCGAGCTGACCTGGCTGCGGGACGTGCATCAACATGGCTCGGCGCAGATCTCGAGCAGGGCACGCCTGCGCAGCCTCCTCATGCTCGCACTGCACAGCCAACAGCTTCGCGCACTCCTCCACCGCCAACGGCAGCAACTCCTACAGCTCCGCTCGGCCAACGAGACCAGCCTGGAGGACGGCTGCACGGTCCATGAGCCCCTGCCCAGCTTGATGGCGGGGGCGGAGGTGTTAACCCCCTCTCAGGGGCGCACCACGGATCTAACTGCTTGGGCCGGCACGCCCATGCAGAACTCATCTCTCGACACACCCGTGAACCCTACCCAGGCCACGGCGCTCGAGGGCGAGCCATCGCGCGCGCCGCCGCCGCTCGCGCAGGCGCAACCGAGCCGGTGCGCGTGCCCGGAGGCGTGCTGCCGCGTGGCGGTCAAGGCCGAGGCCGAGGCACACCCCGACCGCAGCCCAGACGCCCCCGCGGCCACCGCGCTCGTGCCGCGCGAAGACCGCGCCTACCTGTGCCGCATCTGCGCCGAGGTCGCGGACGACGCCTGCCACAGCTGCGGCCTCGGCAGTTGCTGCTGGGCCGACCGACTGCGGCAGCGCCCCTGCTGCCGCGGCGACGAGGAGGAGCAGCGCGCCTCCACCAGTCTTCAGGACCTGGGGCAGGACATGGTCGACCTGGTCGTCGCGCACTTCGCCTACGAGCGCGACATGTCCGACCAGGCCCTCGAGGCGCACGCGCACTTCATCCGCAGAGCGCACCTCGCCACCTACTCGCTCGTCTCCGCTGTCGGCACGCTCTGCACCGAGCTGCACGCCGCAGCGGCTAAGGAGCTATTGAGGCGACGGGCGGAGGACGGGTGCAGCCACCTCCCCCACAACATCTACGTCTTCGTGGAGACGTCAGCCCCTCGCGGCGAATGCGCCGACGTGCCCATCGACATCCTCAAAGAATCCCTCGCCTTCTCCGTCGCCAGCGACCGCAGCGCGGCGGCCAGGTCGGAGGAGACCGCGGCGGAGCGGCTCATGCTGGCCGAGGGCAGAGAGTACCTCAGTCGGCGCGCGATGGCCATGGCGGAGCTACGCTCCATGTTCGACAGCGACCCCCGGCGGTACATCCCACAACCCGACTCAATACTCAGGCAGTGTCCCCCGGCGTCCATCATGATCGTCATCGAGGCCAGCGGCGAGCTCACCAGCGAGATCTACGTCAGGGCGGCGCTCGACGCCCCGCTGGCAGACATCTTCGCCGGCGACGGCAGCGGTTTGCGCCTCCTCCACGACGGCGATCGGCTGAACACCGGCTTCACGCCGCGCCAGTTCGGCTGGCACAACGAGTCCGAGCACCCCGTGCTGCAACTCTTCACAGAGCAGACCGGCGGTGGAGACAACGCCCAGTCCACGGGCGACGCTCCACACGCCGCCGCCGGCCAGCAGGCACATCAGCCGGTCGGCGGAGGCGTGCACCAGCAATGGCTGCAGCTCGTGCGCGAGGTCACGGCGCACGGCAACCCCAGCGACGGCGACGACGAGGACGGCACCAGCATGGACCTCAACGTCAGCCGAGGCGCACTCGGCGCGGCCTCCCAACTCCTGTTCCTTATGGGGCGGGCGGCGGCCAACAACAGGTCAGACCGCGCGATGCACGCGGCGGCGCTCATGCACGTCTACGGGCTCACCAACCACCAGGCCATCTCGTACGCCGGTGCCAGCGGGCGCACCACTCGGAGGGCGGCGGAGACCATGCAGCGCCACCTCGAGGGCCTCGGGCACGAGAACACCGCCACCGCCGCCGGCCATCGCCAGTCGACGGAGGTGGCGGGCACCGCCGCCCATCCAGAAGTGGCGCCACCCAACCCCAGCAAGCGGCCGGTCCCACCGTGCCACGGCTGCGCAGGGTGCATCAAGCCCAACTGCGGCAAGTGCAAGCCGTGCACCGAAAGGGCCAACGCCGGCTCCTCTCGCACCATCAGACGGCGGTGCGACGAGCGCAAGTGCATCGAGGGCGACACCCCGCCCGCGCCGCTCCCAACGCAACCCACCGAGTTCTGGGGCGGCGCCGCGCTCCAGGCAAACCAGTCAGCGCGGCCGCTGCCACCGAGCCTCCTGCACGGCGGCTGCCCCACCCTAGGCGGCTGCACCGGCTGCAACGCCAACGACTGCGGGCTCTGCATCCCGTGCCTGGACAAGCCTAAGTTCGGCGGACGCGGCACCCGCAAGCGGCGCTGCGAGCGGAGACGGTGCCAGGGCCCCACGGTAGCAGCACTCCACGACCTCATCGGAGGGCCGCCCCGCGACCCCCCACCGCCGCCGCGACCGCCACCTCCGCCTCGACCAGCCCCGCACGCCGGACCCCGGCCGCCACCGCCCCCGCCGCGGCCACAGCCGCAGCGCGGTGGCAGCCAGCAACCCCAGCAGACCAGACCGACTGAGCGACCAATCACGCTCGCCGGGCTGCGGCTGCGAGACACGCCCCGGCTGCAGTACCAGCAACACCGGCCCGCGAAAGGCCAGTGCGGCTACCTGCAGCACTCGCCGCTGGTCTGCGACGGTACAGGTGACTGCTTAGGCTGCTGGCAGACCTGGCACCAAGAGCACGGCCCTTTCAGGCCACTGCACTACCCAGACCTACCCCCAGGCCAGGCCGCTCGCCCAGGCCAGCTGCCCAGGCACGTGGCCCGCGCGGCCATGGCCCTGCCATGCTGCACGGCCGAAGCGCGGGATGGCGCCGGCACCACCCTGCTTATCGGCAAGCCGGTGCCCATCCACACCTTCGAGGTCACCCTATCGGGTGGCACCCGAGAGATTGCCGCCCGCCGCCTCGACTGCATCGGCATGTACGTGGGAGGCGCACTGCGCAAGTGGAAGACCCACGTCGCGCGCGCGGCGATCGACCCGGCGGACGGCGCCTACGCGGTGGCCATGCTCGGCCACGTGCTCTGCTCGGCGTCCGACCCCACTGGCATCTCCCTCCTGTGCGAAGGAGGCTGGGTCAACGCCTTCCTCCACTGCGTCGAGCTCACCCTGGAGGACGGCACAACCGTCCTCGCCACCTACGCTTTCGCCGCCGCCACCATCTACCAGGAGACGGAGCTCCGTGTCTTGTACGACGACAAGCGCGGGACGTACAGCAGCATCCGCCACGCCAAGAACTACGCCGCAGCCGAGCGCGACCCTCGCGGGCCAGCAGACTTCAGCTCTGAGGAGATCTCCAGCCTACCTGACCAGGTGTGGCGCGCGTTCGAACCCAGCGCGCTGGCCACGGCGTTACGCTGGGGCGGGGTGATCGACTACGGCAGCGCATCGGCCGACACGAACGTCCTGCGCGAGCCCAGCGACACACCCCAGGCCGCGGCGCCGCTGGCACGGCCCCAGCGGGACCAGGCGGCCACAGCCACTTGGATCGATGCCACGCCCGAAGGGCGGGAGAGACGGGCGGCACGCCGCCTCGCGCAGCAGCACGCCCCCATGCCCCTCCGCCCCATCGACGCAGATGAGAAGGAGCAGGCCCTCGGCAGGCGGGTGCCCAACACCGAAGAGGCCGACGCAGTTTACGCCTGCGCCATCTGCGGCGACGAGGACGTTCTCCACGCCACGACGCCACGGGAGGCGCGTTGCAAGGACCACAACAGCAGCGCCGCCGCTCTGCCCCGCGGGGCGCACACCGCTGTCTGCAAGATATGCGCCTCCGAATGCTCGCCCACCGCCGCCGGCGTCTGCGGCCCCTGCGACGACACCATCACCCGGCCCACAGCGGCGAGCACCCACCCTACCCAGGCAGGCCCGCCTGAGGCAGCGGCCGACTCGCCACACGGCGGGCTCGGACGCGAAGCGGCGCGGCAGCGCTCGCGACAGAGGCCGGCACCCTCCACCACCCTCTGCAGCATGTGCGGCGCAGACTGGCTCTCCGACGAGATGGGCGCCATCGTCTGCGACGAATGCCGCATGATCACCATCTCCGCCGGCGCGGGGGTGGGCGGATCCTGGAGCATCGACAAGGGCCCATCGCCAAACAGCGGGGTCACCGCCCAAGAGGCGAGGCTGCAACGCGACACGGACTTGCGGTACACGGCGCTGCGCAACAACATCACGGGTGGCGCGGCGCCGACCGGCCCCGCACTGCGCCGGCCAATGGCGGCGCCCACACCGATCATCAACGACGCCATTGGCGTCAGCCAGGGCACCCACTGTGACGAGAAGGAGCGGCAGCAGAAGCGCAGGGCGCGCTTCTCTATCACGCCCGGCACCGTGGAGTCGGTCAACGTCTCGACGCCTCGCCGTGGAGTCGTCCACCGCCTCAACGTCCCCGTCAACATCTTTAGCGCCAACGACTCGGCGCCGCCCTCCAAGGACGCCGTGCTAGCCTACTCGAATTGGCTCTACTACAACCTGAAGCCCAAGGGCTGGCAGCACCCCGGGCAGAACCACGGGAACCTCACGCCGGGGCGGGCGCGCCCCGGCGGGCAGGAGGCGGACGAGCTACGCGACAACACCTTGGACGCGATGGCCGACACGGCGCAGACCATGATGCGGGGCGGCAACGTCGAGATAGCCTGCGGCTGCGACCCGCCGCGGCAGGACCGGCAAGGCCACACTTGCACATGCCACGGTGCAGTCATAGCCCACCTACTCCGCACGTCAGTCGCCAGGCAGTACTCCCTGGAGCGCGACACCGAGGAGGCGGCCACGCGCGAGGCGCGTGCACGACTTCCCTCCAGCAAGCACGTGACTTTCGCCGAGGCGGCCACCGCGCCAGAGAGCGGTACCAGCACGGACAAGCTGACCGGCCGGCGCGCTGGCACCAGATCCGACACGACGACCGAGATCGTCGACGGGCTGCCAATCACCACCAAGAAGCGGCCCCAGGCGGCAGCGGTGAAGCTCACACCCAGAGAGCGCCGCGCCGCGATCGCAGCCTCGCCCAACCCGAGGTCACCTCCACCCCCTGACCCCAATGACAGCGACGACGACGATGACCTCCACGCGGCGCTCGCCATGTCGCTGACTGAGGAGTCCGAACGCATCTACGAGATGCTTCCCTCGCTCCGAGGGAAGGAGGGCACGACCGTCATCCACCTGTTCTCGGGGCCGGCGCGCGACGACGGCCTGGCCGCCGCCCTCAGCGCACTGGGTCTGCACGTCATCGAGTTCGACATCTCGCGCAACCCGCTCGACGACCTGACAAGGCCCGACCTCCGCGCGGCAATCCTCGCCGCCATTGACGTCAACATGATCGCCGCCGTCCTCATCGGCACGCCGTGCAAGTCATATTCCGTCGCGCACGGCAGCGACGGCGGCACGGGCGAGGCGTGGCGCACGAAGGGGCACCTGCACGGCAGGCCGGACCTCAGCGACTCCGCCAAGGCCTTCCTCGAGAAGGCGGACGCGATGCTCGATTTCAGCGCGGAGGTCATGGAGGCGTGCGTACGCACGAACACGCCCGCCATCCTCGAGAACCCCGCCCCGCGCGACGACAAGAAGTACCGATCCTACTGGGAGGCGGCCAGCCACATGGTCACCATCTGGCACATGCCTCGCATGGTCAAGCTCAGGAGCGCCATGGGCGCCGCGCTGTCCCTCGTGGTCATGCCGCAGTGCCCGTTCGGGCCCGGACCGCACGGCAAGCTATTCCAGAAGTACACGGGGCTGCTGTGCACACCCGCCGCCGCAGCGTACATGTTGTCGCTCCACCTCGAGTGCCACCACACGGCAGGCACCCACGACAGCGCGGCCGGCCTCGACGAGCACGGCGCCTCCAACTCGGAGATGGCCGCCGCGTACCCCGGCCACATGTACACGGCGGCAGCCATTGCCCTCTGCAAGGGCAACGCCGATGTGGACACCACGGTCGCCCACGAGCGCCTCCTGGCGGCCCTCACCTCCGTAAAGGCCGACACTCACGCAAAAAGGCGGCTGGCCGCACCACCCACCGCCCTCGGCCTGATGCCACCAGGCGGCCCAGCTGCCAGCGCCGCAGGCCCAGCCGGCGGCGGCGGCACGGACGAGGACACCGATGACGAAGGTGACAGAGAGCGAAAAAGGCAGAAGCAAGAGCCCGCCCCTCTGCCGCCGCCCCCGGAGCCTCGGCCGCAACCGCTGGCCGCCGTGCACGCGCCAGGGGCGCCGCACGACACCACCTCGCACTCGCCCTCTCTGCCGCGGCCTCTCGAGCCGGTGGAGCAGGGGCGAGGAAGCACGGTGAAGGGCTCGCCCGAGTGCGGCGACGAGAGCACCAAGCTCCCGCTGCTCTACTTCGACGGCCTCTCGAAGGACCAATTCAACAACCTGGCGAGAGCCGACCTCCGCTCGGCGACCCCAGCCGCCACCCCCCACGACAGCATCATCATCGTACCTGTTCGCACCAGCGCGATCACAGGCGGCCTGCCGCTTGCACTCATGCCCATGCACAGCGGCGTGTTCGGCATCCCCGAAAGCAAACACGAGCGCAGCGGCCGGCGCGAAGCCGCCGTCGACGCTGCGGCGGCAGTCACCGCCGAGGTCGGCGTGCACAAGAGCGTCTGCTTCCTCGCAGGCGAGATCGACGCCGTTGGGCGCGGCTTCGACGACGACGGCAACGCCAGGACCAGCGTGGTCGTCGCACCCTGCGACAACTCCACGCTGTGCGCAGAAATAGCGGCCACCGCGCATGACGCCGCCGCCCTCCGCGCCGCGTGGGCGCAGCGCAGCCGAGGCGCCGAGCCGCACACGTGGATGACCTTGGACGCCCTCGCGGCGGCCACCGAGTCTCCCGACAGCATGGCGCGCTATAGGGCCGCAGCAACGGCCATCGCCATGGCCGAAGCCCATGTGCGCCCCACCCCTGAGGCACCTGCCTACATCCGCAGCGGCGCGCGCACGCGCAAGCATGCGCAGGCGCCCACGAGCAAGTCAGTGCCCGGCAGCATACCACTCAGCGAACGGGTGCGGCGAGCCGACGCCGCCTGCGAAGAGCTCTACTCCGAGCTGCGCGGCCAAGACCCAGCGGCCGACCCATCCTTCGCCGAGTTCTGCGGGGGCCTGGCCGAACAGGTCGGCAACTGCGGCACCGACCAGATCCCCAAGGAGCTGCTCGACACGTGCCTGCCCAAGCCGCCGGACGACCTGGTCATGCGGCCATTCCAGCACCGCGCCCAGGTACAGAAGAACCTACCTAGGCCACACGCCCCTCCCCAGGAGCCACCCCCAGATGGTTGGTGGCCCAACTCCATCGAGGACATCGTCCAGCCAGAACCACTCGCCCAAATCCGCGACTGGCTACGACGATGCGAACGCTGGCATCGACGCGGCGGCCGCGACAGCGAGCGGCCCGCCGCCGAGGCCTACGGCGAAGACTCCCTCTACCCAAGGGCCCGCGGCCGCTGCTGGGACCTTCGAGGCGGCAAGGGCAACATCACGCTCTGGCGAGACTACACCGAGGAGGAGCGCCAAGAGCGCACTTGCATCAACCTGAAGTTCGCCAAGGAACTGTTCTCGGACTGCATCGACGAGGAGTTCGTCGAGTTCCTCGTAGCAGGCGTGCGCTTCCACGCCGGCTTGGAGCACCAGATCGTACTGATGCCCAACCTCCTCTCCCTCTACCGAGACGGCGGCGTCGGCGCCGCCGCCGCCCAAGCGGACGATATGGTGCGCCTCGGCTTCATCGCAGTCTTCGATGACCTGCCCAGCGTCCCCTACCGAGTCATACCACGCGGGGTAGTACCGAAAGCAGGTACAGACGAGCTACGCGGCATCGCGGACCAAGGCGCGCCGCGCAAGCCGCTCCATACCCGGCGCAAGGGCGCCGACCATCCCCCGCCAGGCGACGCCGTCGAAGCACTCAACGACAAGTGCAGAGCCGACCCTTCATGGGACCACGAGGACAAGGACACCCTCTCGAGCGCGGCGTTCAACGGCGCGATCCTGCAAGCCCTGGCCGACATCACTGGGGAAGTCACCATCGAGCTCGCGCTCGACATGTCCAAATGGTTCCACCGCATGTTCTACTCCGCCCTGGACCTCTGGACCACGGGCGCCGTCATACCCAGTGACGCCTCTTCCGGGCTGCGCCTCGCCATAGAGATGGCGATGACCATGGGAGCCACGCCCGCATCCCAGATCGCCCAACGCTTCGCCAACGCGATGGTTCAAAAGGTGTGCATCGAGATGGACAAACTTGAGACGGCGGCACGCGCCACAGAGCCCCTCTCCCCAGAGTTGCAGCACGCCTTGGACAGACGCAACAGCGACCTGCCCTCCGACAGCTACTCTACCCAGGGCCGCCTCTACGACCTCACCTACTACAGCGACGACGGCCACGGCATGGTCGTCGGCGCGAGGCGAGCGGTGCGCTTCCTCAGGGCTTTCTGGACCATCGCCGGCCCCGACGGCCTCCGCGCCCCGCTCTCCCGCGCGTCCAAACAGCAGATAGGCGTGTGCGTCATATGGCTCGGCGGCACCCTCGCCGCGGGCCTCGGCCTAGTCTGGATCCCAAAGGAGAAGGTGGCGAGAGCAGCCCTTGGGCTGCGCACCACCATCGACGGCCAGATGCCAGTGAGCGACTACAGGCGCCTCATCGGTTTCTTGGTGTCGGTCCTCTTCATGCTTGGAGGCGACCGCAACCTCCTCAACCACGTGTTCAGGCCGCTCAAGCCCGGCTACTTCCCCCCCAACGAGATAGACAAGGGGCCAGCCACGCTTGTCGAGGTGGACGAGCTCATGGGGCCCACCCTCAAGAGATGGCTCAAGCTCATCCTCAACACGCCTGGCGCCGCAGCCATGAGCGCGGTGACCCCCACCCCCCCCGACGCCGCGGCGCCCAGGCACCGCATCCGCACGGACGCCGCCCTCCAGGGCACCCCGCGCCCCGGCCTCGGCGGCTGCATGTACGGCCTATGGTGGGCTCTCGCCATCGCCGACCAACCCGGCCTCGAGACCCTCGACATCCCCCATCTGGAGCTCCTGGCCGCATGCATCGGCATACTCACCTACGCCGAGATCCTGCAGGGGGCGGAACACGTCGACATCGACACCGACGCGCTGGCCACCGCCATCGCCCTGCAGGAACGCGCGAGGTCGCCCACGCTCCAGGCCATCCTCGACACCCTCATGCTTAGCCCAGTGTACCAGGAGATCGCGCCGCGCCTCGGCGTGGTGCACCTCTTTGGCGCGTCGAACATCCTCTCCGACGCGGCGAGCAGGGGCTACGACGAGACCCTCCACGCGGTGGCCGACGCGCTGGGCATCACCCCCAAGCGCATCGACCTCAGCACGGAGGCGCAGCGCTTCCTCCAAGAGGCGCTCGACAAGATCACGGCCCTCAGGCCAGGCGCTGGCAAGGGCTCCACCGCCATCCACCGCGGCAACCCCAACCTCCGGGGCGACCACCCCATAGCGCACGGTGCAGCCGGCACCAGCCCCCCGCGCTCTCCCACAGCCGCACCGCTGCAAGCTTTCCACAGCACGCGGCCCCCACACGGCGCCGCGCCGCAACGTAGGCAGCGCACCGCCTACGCGGACGGCCCCTCGCCCCCGCGCCACCGCCAACTTGGCGCTCGGCATGCACCGCGCACGCCGCCGGCACTGCCACAGCCGCCCGCGCAGCGCGGCAGACACCACCAGAGCTACGCTCAGGCAGTATCGCCCACCGCGGCCCCGCTGGCCAGCGGGCCCAGACACCAGACCGCGGCCACCTCCATCGGAGCAACCCATTTAGGCAGTGACCTGCGGTCAAAGTTCGACGCCGTCGACACCTCGGCGGCCAACCGCACCCAGCAGCCGCACGGTCATACCCCCGCCGCACCGGCGCCCCGGCCCAGCTCGCCATCGGCCGCGCCCCTGCAGCGCGGGCCCACGCCACGGGACGGTGAGGCGGCCCTCCAGCCGCCGCCGCCGCAGCACAAGCCACGCGCCGTCAGCGAGCTCGACCGCGCACGCGAAAGAATCGCTGGGCAGTTGTTCGACAAGCTCAGGGCCGACACGTCCGAGCACGCCCTCGCCGCCAACGACACCATGCTACAATGGATGTGCGAAGTATCGTTGGGAGACCCCAACGACACCCCGACCAACACCCAGTCCAATCTTCGATCGAACTGGCGTCACTGGGAGAAGTACTGCGCCGCGGTCGGCCCAGACACCGACCCCTGGCGACCCAACGTAGAAGAACTCGACGCACTCGGCGTCGAGCGCGAGCGCGTGCTCTGGACGGCCGGCCTCATCTGGATCTACAGGTACTCCATGAAGCCAAAGCCGGGCAACTACATCAAGTACGGCGACTACGCCGGCCAGCTGCAGCCTTGCGCGCCCAAGAACGCGCTGGCCATCCTCCGCGGCGTCCGAAAAGAACACCTCGACCGCAATCGCACGCCGCCCTCGCTCACGCTCGCCACGCGACGCATGCACGAGATGACGGCACGATATGCCAAGTGGATCGGCCCCGAGAACCTGGTCGCCAAGAAGAAGACGACCCTCACACACGCCCTCATCACAGGCATGCTCGCGGTGAAGGAGCACACGATCCTCCCAATCCGCAAGCAATCTGCCCGAGCGCACACGGCCACCACCGACGACATCGACGCCGTCAACGCCGGCGACAACGCCAGGCGCGCAGGTACAAGCTGGACATGGCGGACCGACTTCGGTATCTCGTGCCACGCGCTCTTCAACGTTCTCTCCCAGACCGGCTTCCGCAAGGCGGAAGTTACCCTCGCCTCCGGGGGCGAGGAGTGGGGCAACATGAACATATCCTTCGCCAACCTCACGTGGAGGTTCCAAGGGCGGCCGGACACGGCCAGCCCCACGGCATGGGAGCTGTTCAACATCAAGGAGGGCGACTACGCGATCCTGCGCCCGCCACCCAGCAAATGCGACCTGCAGGCGATGAGATGGGGCAACAGCCCTATATGGCTACCTTACAGCAGCAGTGCCGCGCTCAACGCGGCGCGCGCCCTAGCCAAGTGGGAGCTGCAGGCGCGCGTGGCGCCAGAGGCGCGCCGCACCACCCCACTTTTCTGCGGCCCCGCCGGCAGCGGCTCCGCACTCACCGAGGGCATCTGCGACGACGTGTTCCACGGCCTCCTCGGCTCGGTGCTCGGCGATAAAGCGGCGGCCAAGGAGTACTCGATCCACTCGTTCCGCTCCTTCCTGGCGTCATCCATGATAGCCGCCAACTGCACCGACGCCCAGGTCCAGGCCGCACTACGATGGGCCTCGGCAGAGGCGCTCGCAGAGTACAAGCAGATCAACGCGGAGGTCTACGGCGGATGGATACTCAGCGCCGAGAAGCAGAAGCTCACCGGCCTCCGCGCAGCCGGCCTCGCGCGCGTGCAGCCCGTCACCGACGAGCTGCTACTCCACCAGACTATCCACAGCTCCCGCGCAGAGTGCATCCAAGACGCGGCCCTCGCCGACAGAGACGTGGGGTCTGCGGCGCTGGTCGAGGTGGTCGACGGGCGCAACGAGCCGCCCCCGATTTTGGCACGAGCCCACAGCGCCTCGGTTGGAGGGCTGCCAATGGCATACGCCACACCGAGACAGTGATCGCACCGACTAGCACTGGCCGTAAGCCCGAAACGACGCCTATAGGACGCCGCCAGACCACGGTCTTGCGCGGCGCAGGCGCGCCGGCTACCAATGTGCGAGCCGAAAGACGCCGCCCATAAGGAGCGGCGCAACATGGCACACGCAGCCGGGCTACCCCCCGCGCGCGGGGCCACTAGCCCCGCGCGGCGTG
>MDSY01067396.1_pt1 | contig 15731 bp, 10 predicted proteins | sample 811131 | NCBI WGS metagenome assembly MDSY01 (sample SAMN05326643, study PRJNA326480) | marine metagenome | isolation source: seawater | place: Atlantic Ocean: South West | collected 2010
CCTTCATCCTCGCTGTCATCCGTGTCCTCCTCCAGCTCCAGCGTAATCCACGGCCGTGTTCCAGTTGCGTTTCCGGCATCAACCGACGTAGCACCCTTTTCACCCTTCGTGACGAGACCCTCAACACAAACGCTCTTATCGTAGTAATCGTGCGGGAATTTCAAATCGCGCGGCGTTAGTTCCGCGGGTCTGTCATCGCCAACTCCGTGCGTGGCTTTGAAAAAGGCGACGCACGCCGATCGAGGGTCACCGCGTTGAGCGATGTCGACGATGGACTCCGCGTCGACGTGGTTTACGTTCGCGTTCGACAGGTCATCCCGCAATGAGTTGACAGGGCCATTCAAAGTATCGTTCCCTGAATTCATACTACCTCCCCGCGCCGCGGCAAAAGGACAGGAAGCCACAACCGCACCCCCATAAACTTTCCTCGCGCCTAATTTCTCACAAGTGAACGGCGGATAGTCCGCCATCTTCCCCTCCAGCCCGAACGCGTGCCGCACGTGGTACCGGTGTTCGTTTTGAAAGTCGTTCATCTTCCCATAGTTAAACTGCTGGCGCCACACGTGCAACGTCTCTTCAGCGCTCAAGTCGATGCCTTTAAAAAACAGCGTTAATTGAAACCGCTGCTCGTGTTTTAAGTGGTGGTCTTTGTGTAAATTAGAGAGTTGCCTCCTGACACACAACGGGAATACTCGTGAGCTCGCTTTGGTGTGATGCACGCCTTTGCGAATCACTCGGAGCGCGCGCTTCGCGTCGACGCCGATTGGCGGAGAGAAGTGCTCCATGGGAAGCGCGCCGAATGCACTGTCGTTAGCTTGTTGTAAAGAACCGTTCGAGACGCCGTAGGTCGTGAGACTCGTGGCGGGGGGCGCGTTTCCCGCGTCGCGACGTCTTCTACGCCACCCCCGGCACCACCCTCCGCGAACACGGCCATCATTTCCCTCTGCATTACCTCCAGAACCTCCATTCGCTCCGAAAAAGTACCCGTCAACAACCAAGTCCTCGATCTCGTCGGTACTTGGTTGCGGGAGGTGCGGAACGTTCGCGAGCGCGTCGTTATGCGTGAGACTGTTGAGCTGTCTGTCAGTGCCCTGAATTCGCTGATCAGTCCCCGCGAGCCTTGCCGCTTCCCTCGCGGCTTCTCGATCCTGGCGCACCCACGTTTCGTTTTCCTGCCTGGTCGGCCTTGCGGGGCGCCACCTGACCAGCCTCGTGATGATATCCATCGCGACGGGCGTGCCGAACGCCCCACCGCCTCGCGCCTCCGCCTGCGCGAACTTCAACCGCCTTTGCGTCGCTAAAAGCGCATCTGAAACTTCGGCTCGAAAATCGTCCACCAGCACTTCAGGCATCAGGGAATCAGGAACTCTTGCGCGGCCATTTTTCAGGGTGACACGAGGCTCCCTTCTGCGAAGTAAACAGGAGGCGCGTTCGAAACTCACCCAGCGGTGGCGCTCGGGTTTGTTTTGGGTTTGGTTTTGATTCGGAGTTGATTCGTCGTTCTCAACGTCGTCCGCTTCGCATGGTTTTGGGTCTGCTACGTCTCTTACTCCTAGTCTAAATCTGCATTCGAGCAAATTTGCTTCTTGCGACACGAGCCATTGCCGTGTAGCGGGCGACGTGCAGAACGCGAGCCGAGTGGCGGCAATCGAAAGATGCTCCGCTCGTCCGTCTGATTGTAAATTACCCGTGCGGAACAAACCAGCCGCGAGCCGATCCAGTTTGCGGGTTGGCGCGCCCCAAAGCTTCGCTTCGTCAAGCCGGTGAAGCACCGTCAAACGAGCCTGTTTAGGAATTTGAATGGGGTAATGTAAGGTTGAAAGGTTGAAAGGTTAGCGGTGGGTTAGGGTAAGACACCGCTCCAGGCAGGGTCAGAGGGGACAAGAGGTGCTTCGCTAATCTTGGCACCGCGGCTAATCTGGGCACCCCGGAAATGTGAACCGCACAACTTCACACGGCGCACCTTGGCCTTCTCCACCAGCTCATCTATGTCAGCCTCCTGGTCGTGGGAGGCGTCGCTCATCGCCGACGTGTCGCCCTCGCCTCCGAGCGTCGCGCCCCTGCGCCTCCGCGCACTGCCGAGAAGTGTTGTGGCTGTTGACTCCAAGAAAAATATGGGCAACTCAAACTCAAACTTAAACGTTGAGATGTTGTTAGATTTGCCCACTTCTTGCCGCGGTGGGAGGTGCCCACGATGCCCGTGGGTACGGCGCGTCCGCGCGGTCGCCCCGAGTGGTCGGATGAGAGTTTATTCGACTCGCCCCCAAAGTCGGGTAAGCCCTCTTCCACGAGATTCGTGTCCCCCCAAGCGTGGCAAACGCCAGCTTTGCGTTTGGGCGAGGCCCGGAAAAGCGCATCGACCGCATCCGCGGCTGGCGACCACCGCGAAGCGCTGCGCTGTCTGCTGCGATGCATCGCCCTCGCAAAGGTACACACAACTGCGGTGACCAGCGCGGGCGGGCGTTTGTCACGAGACGAAGCCACCTCTGTGGCGCGGACGCACATCGAAATCGCGACCCTGTACGAAACGAGCAAGGGGTTCGGTTTGTGCGCTGCAGGCGAGACGAGCGCGGACGCAGACGCGTTGGCAAACGAGTCGCGCAACAAAAACGGCCTGACGCAAGCAGTGGTGCACCTGCAGCACGCAATCGGGGCATGTAGTGGTGCATGTGTACCACCCATCACATCGAGTAATACAAAGAACAATAATACTTCCAGCGAAGCAATCACAAAGGCGCTCGAGGAAACAAAGCTCGCGGCGCGCACCAAGCTCGGCCCGCGGTTGTTAGCCATCGGACGCGTGGAGGACGCCGCGGAAACGACACGAAGGGCGCTTGATACGCTTCCAAAATTTGAAGACAAAGCCGTGGCCAAACACATAAATCTGCGCATCGAGCTGCTTCTGTGCGCTGCGGACGCCGAGCGGCTGGCGGGTGAGCGCCTCGCAAAAAAAGCGCGCGCGTCAAAGCTGAAAGCCAGAGCGGTGTCGGTGAATTTGGTGCAATCCAACGCCGACGTGGAGTTGACGGCATCGTTGACGGGTGGGGTACCCCCCGAGCGCGCGTACGCGTTGAAATCGAAGCTTGCGCGTGACACGGCAGAAATGGCGGAGATGTACGAGCTGGAATGCGCGACGCATACGCAAGGCGCGAACGCGCGATTCGCGACGTGCGAGAAACGTTTGGACGCCGCGGAGAGTGCGATTAACGCGTTGGGATCAGACGGTGCAACTAGTAGTGGTACTACTACGTTACACCCTAAGATATCAGAAGTTTTGACGCGAAGGCGCGATTTACGTCGGTGTCAGAAAGACTGGATAGGCGCAGCTGCTTTGGTATCTGAGTTGCTACAGATGGCGATTGGTAACGGCGATAAAGTACCGGGCTCGTCGCACGACTCCGCCTTCGCGATCGGCGCGCTTCACGGCGAGCTGGCCGAGTTGTTCGTGAGGGCGAAGCAGTTTGACGTGGCGAAAGGACATGCTGAGAACGCAGTACACGCGTTAATGGAGTACCCGAGAGATTCAAAGAAATATTCAAAAGGTGCGCCTTCAGAAAATTCGAAACATTCAAAGCACACCGCCGCGTCGCTCAACGCGTGCGGCACGTTGGGGTTCATCACGGCGCGGTGCGGCGATTTTGCGGGCGCCGCGGAGATTTACCGGAGCGCAATCCAAAACGGTTTGAATTCAAAAATATTCACCGAAACCTCGCCTGAATTAGGGAACCTGGAAGCGGCGCTCGGGAGCGTGCGGTTTTCTATGAGCGAGGGGACAGAAACGGGTGATGATGAGGGGGGTGACGAGAGCGGTGATGACGTCAGCGACGCTCGTAGTGAAAACTCTCAGAGTGAGAAAGCGAAAACGTCAAAGAAAGCGCCTGGTGAATCCACTAACCTCTCCGCACACCGAAACCGACGCCTCGACGCAATCGCGGCGCTTGAAGAAGCCCTGGGGTGTTTCACCCGGGCGGTGCACATCGAGTCATTGAACACCGGTTCGTACTCATCCCGGGTAATGGAGCTTGAACTCCGCGTCGAGGAAACGCAAAAAGAGCTCCACGCGGAACGCTCAAACAGCGAACACGGAGCCGAGTTTTTGTAGTTAGTCTATTTGTGATGAGACTAACTAGTCATAGGATCAAAGTATATTTATGAAGTCATACACAGCCTTTTGATTACATCACTCTCTCTAGTCACTATATAACCAAAAGTTTCATCAAAACCTAATCTAAGCCCCGATGGCGTTGATGTGGTGTCCCCATGCGAGCCCCGTGGTGAGCAGCCCAAAGACCAAAAACGGCTGCGCCGAGGCTTGGTACTTTACGTCGTTCTTCACCGGGTCGGGCAGGAAGAACTTGAACTGGAAGAAGATCTGGGGAAAGATCAGGGCGAGGAGCATGTTTGAGTAGCCAACCTCGCCGATGGTTCTGAGGTACCCAGCCACCGCAAGTTGAGTCGCATCAATGGACCCGACGCAGATCCACTTCGCCTTCTCCACGCCGAACGCCACCGGTAATGAAATCAAACCCATCTGCCTGTCACCTTCGATGGACTTGAAGTCGTTCACGATGGCGATGCCTAATCCGGCCCAGGAGTATAGGATAGTGAGAATCATGACATCGATGGAGAGCTCGCCGAAAACAGCCTGGCCCGCCCACCAGGGGAGGGCGATGTACGACGCGCCTAACGCGTAGTTGCCTCTCCACCCTTCTTGTTTCAGTTTCAACGGAGGGGCGCTGTAGATGTACGAGATCCAGCTTCCGAACAGGGTCAGCGCCGTGACCACGGGGAATTCGTGTTCGCACCACTGGTCCAGGGTCCACGCCGCGGCCCAGCCGCCGAAAAGTAACACGTAGATCTGCACTTGGACGTCGAACTCGGAGATGGCGCCGGACGGAATCGGGCGGTTGGGTTCGTTAATAGCGTCGATCTCGCGATCTTCCCAATCGTTGATCGTCTGCGTGTACCCGGTCAACAGCGGGCCGGACATGAACATGCACAACAGCGCCTTCCCGAGGTTCTCGGGGGTCCAGGTGTAGTGCCCTGACGCGGCCGCGCCGCACATCACGCCCCAAATCAGCGGTACCCACGTCACAGGCTTGGTGAGCTGAAGCCTGATCTTCCAAATGTCAGTGGTTTGCTCGCCTCCCCTGATCCCTAAAAGCTGCCTGAACCCCGACCCCGATTCCTCGTTCTCCTCGCCTTTCTTTCCCTCGGACTCCACGGTTTCATCCGCGCTCGCGGAGACGCGGAGGGCAAGGGGGCGCGTGTTCATGGTCAAGCGCGCGGTGTTGAAACGAGTGTTCAGCATCTTGCGTCCCATCGGAACGGAGGAGCCCACGCGTCCTACGACACGCGCTTGACGCGATACGGCCATGGGTGCAACGCGCGCCGCGGTCACGGAGGAGAGTGCCATGACAGCCATGGTGGTGAGCGTTCGTCCGCGAGGGAGCGAATGGGGGGGTTTGGACAGTCGCGAGGAGGTTGTACCCGCATCGGACATCGAAAGCGATAACAAAACAAGATCTCCAAAACTTGTCGGTCCACGATTGGCTGAGAGATGGACTTGATAACAGTCTCACGAATGTGGAAATGACGAAACGTTTTTTCATACGCTTTTCGCGCTTTCTGTTTTCGGGAATCTCTCGCGGGCACATCGAGTCGCGTGGAGGTGGCCGTGTGACGTGTATCGACACGCCCCCGCGACCGCGGCCGAGCTACGGAGCTCTCCACGGGCAGCCCGAGCGCCCGCGTGGTTACCGTGAGGAGCGGAGCACTTGAGGAGTTGAAGCTGTGACAAGGCATACAGTCATCATGGGTTTTGCGGGCGGCGGCAGAGGCGGCGGCCCGAAAAAGCCGAAACAGTCCAAGGTCGGCAGCAAGGTCCGCAGGGCGAACAAGAAAGCCAAAGAAGCGGGCCCGCGGAAGGCGGAGATGCTAGTGCCTGCTGGGGGTGTGCGGAAAGGTTCGGGTAGTGCTGGTAAGGATGCGACAGGCAACACGTCTGAGCCTGTGGCTCTGGAATCAGTGGATTGGGACAAGATTGGAAACTGGCAAAAAGTTAAATACGGCCCCAACCGCTTGATCTTCGGCGCGCAAGAGGAAGGGTTCGTCGAGTTGGAGGAAATTGACATGAAAGACTTGGGAGATCTTTCGAGGTTCGTGAGTGGAGGTGGGGCAGGTGGGAAGAGCAAGAATGGTACTATGGGCAAACAGTCGGAAGAGGCATCTCCACTTGAAACTGTCTCATTAGATTATTTCGCCGACCACGACGGGGACTTCGACGAGGACGACCCGGCTCACTTCCCGCCGTCGGATGACGAGGAAGGCAAGGCTCCGAAAGTGAAGAAAGCGAAGAAGGAGAAAGAGGCGAAGAAAAGCGCTTCTAACCCTGACAGTGAGCAAACAGTCTCGACCAAACCGAAATCCTTGAGCGCCAAGGATGCGCGCATCGAAAAGCGAAAAGCGCGGTGGAAGCAAAAAGTCGAAGCCGCCAAGGCGCGGAAAGCCGAGGCGAGGGCGGCGTTGACGTTGGAAAAGAAGGAGCTGGGTACTAAAGGAACTAAAATGTATACTAATGTGTCTACGCAAGGAACATTTGCTTCGGAAGATGACGACGTCATGGACCGCGTTTCCAGCGGCCGACAAACGCAAACCACCGCCGACCCTACTGGCGATTCAAAACGCGAAGGGTGGCACATGGACTACAACAACTACCCCACTAGCGGAATGGGGGCTGTTGTAGACGGCGTTGATTTAGACACCGGAACCGACGTCAGCAACTGGCTTCAGTTCGACCTTCACCCGAAACTGTTAAGGGCGCTGCAGGTCCTTGGGTTTTCTGATCCGACGCCGATACAAATGGAGTGCCTAAACCCGGCGATCAAGGGCCGGTGCGATTTAATCGGCGCCGCGGAAACCGGGTCGGGAAAAACCCTCGCGTTCGGGATTCCCATTCTTCACCGGTTGCTGACGCAGATGGATATAGAAGCGGAGGACAGCGAGAGTAGCGAAGAAGATGTCGCGGAGGAGAAGGAAACTGAAGCTGATGGAGACGATAACAATAAATCCGACTCGGACGACCCGTTCGCGAACATCATCGATGAATCTGGGCGGAGTGGAAAAGGCGCTGGGTTTACGCTTTCGAAGCGACGCAAAGCCTTACGCGCCCTAATCGTCGCCCCAACACGCGAGCTCGCCATGCAGGTGTGCGATATGCTTGTTGCACTTGCGAAGCACGCGCCTGAAATAGCGATAGTATCGGTGGTGGGCGGGATGTCGCTTCAGAAGCAGGAGCGTTTGTTATCGAAGCGTCCGGAAATCGTAGTCGCGACGCCCGGGCGCCTATGGGAACTGATGAACAATCAAGGCCACGAGCATTTTCTTGATCTTGGAAGGTTGAATTTCCTAGTCTTAGACGAAGCCGATAGGATGGTCGAGAGAGGTCACTTCCAGGAGCTTCACAACATAATAGACACGCTTCCTATGCCTCAACGGGTGAAGCGACCGCCTGGCGCGGCGAAAGCCACGCCCGAGACGTTAAAGGTTTTCAAAAAGAGAACGGGGCCTACATTAGACGACGGGGAGGATAACAAGAACTCGAAAGACGGTGAACGCGGAGGTAGAGGGCGCAAGGGGGGTAACGCAGAGGTCATGGATGTCGATATCGTGGATGACGAGGAGCTATTAACTCAAAGAAACCCCAACGGCGTGGAGATTTCGTTAAGACCTTCTCAGATGTTGGACCGTCAAACCTTCGTATTTTCCGCCACCTTAACCGTTCCGGATTCCGTGCGCCGGAAACTGAAACGAGGCCAGGCTATGGGTAAACAGTCTAACAGCAAAACTAACGCATCGTCGAATGAAGGCTCCCTGTCGTCTTTGATGGAACAAGTACCGTTTTACGGCCGAGTCAAGTTGTGTGACTTGACTGACCAAAACGGAACTGTCGCGAAGCGCGTGATGGAGTCGGCGCTGGAGTGCACAGAGGTACGGGTTTTTTTCTTTCTCTGTCTATATACTCATAGACCCCTATTCTCTTGGTTTCGAAAGGTCTCTTGGCTGCGAAACCTTTTGAAACCCTAAACCTATAAAAACCTTCCTGTTGGTGGTGATTATACCCGTGCTTGGCTTAAACTATCGTGTGGAAACTTGCCATCTCAAACGCTACGAGCCTCATATGAGCCAACAAAGGATTTTTTTTTTTTTTGAACTCGCTTGATTTGCGCGTTAATCCCTGTACTGACCATCCCGTGCTTACTTTCCTCATTATTATTCCTTCCCCTCCAGGACGAACGCGACGCCCTACTCTACCACATCTTAACGCAACAGCCTGGGTTGGTGATCGTGTTCGTGAACGCGATTTCCGCGCTCCGGCGGTTGTTAAGTTTGCTGAAGATTTTACAACTACCGGTGGAGGGCCTTCACGGGAACATGCAGCAGCGGCAGCGGCTGAAGTACCTGGACCGATTTCGAAACGCAGCGCTTACCGAAGGGAACAACGAAAGCAGAAAAGATAGCTTAAGTGCCGACACTAGCGTCAGCACCCGTACCGCGAACACGAGAATCTCGGTGCTCGTCGCCACGGACGTCGCCGCGAGGGGCATCGACATCAAAGGCATCGACCTCGTGGTCCACTACCAGGTTCCGCAATCGGCGGACACGTACGTGCACCGCAGCGGGCGGACCGGGCGGGCGATGAGCGAAGGCGCGTCGGTTGTTCTTGTAACGCCTGGGGAAAGGACTCGGTACCGAGCGTTGTTGAGAGCTCTGAACCGAGGAGACTCACCGCTACCCGCGTTTCCCACCGTGGAAACCGCGGTGGCGGAGGCGCGGCGCAGGTTATCCCTCGCCAAGCGCCTTGATAAAATCACGCACACCAAGCAAAAGGACACCGCGGATGCGGAGTGGAGGAAAACCAACGCCGCGGAGTTGGGAATAGAGTTGGATTCAGATGAAGATGCCGATTTAGACGCCAAGTTGGTCTTCCAACAGGCGGATAAAAAAGCCAAGACGGCGATCAACGCAAAGGCGAAGCGCGCGTTTGACAAGGCGAAGAGACGAGCGGAGAAGGGAGGAAAGGGTGATGCGAATGGTTCTGATTCCGATTCAGACTCATCCGACTCTGATTCTTCAGACGAGGACCCGAACGACACGCGTATGGCTGAGCTCGTGGAATCCGGGTTCGACCAGGATGACCAGACGAGCTTGGGTCGATTAGGGGAGCACCGAAGACTAGGTAGGGAAGAAGCCAAATTAAGATACGACTTGGGCGAACTGTTAAAAACGCCTCTTGGGGTCAAGGCGGAGCGCAGGAAGGGCGTCGCGTCGGCGCGGTACCCTTCGAGGGGCGACGGCGCGGTCCGATTGGCAGAGCAGGCGCGGAGCTCTCGGAACACCGCGGGGAAGGACGGGTCCAGTGCGGTCGCAGCGGTGGACATGTTGAGGCCACATGGGGGGAGGAAAACAGCCGCGGCGGCGGGCGCCACGGCGGAGGGGGCCGCGGGGAAGAGGAAAAGAGTGAAGAAATAACTTTTTTGATAGACACATTCGTTGGTATTACAATCCTCGTCATTACGTAGTCATATTATTCTCGTATTATTTCTCATCCTGCTGCCTCTCCTCTCGAGCCTCTCTGCCACCCCTAGCTCGCTAATGGAAAGTACACCGCGTTGGCGTGTCGTCCGCTGGCGTCGCACATGGTGACCTCCAAGACGCGCACGTTGCCTTCTTGTCCGTTTTTTCTCTGCCACTGCGCCAAGAATGTGGGCACCGCGAACACGTGCTGCGCCGCTGCTAACGAAACGCATGCCGGGAACGCCACGGTCACGAGGTGCTTGACAAGGTCCGTCACTCTTGGTTCGCAAATCGCGTGCTCGATGAGGGAAACCACTTTCGCAGGCTCAGCCCTGGTCCACTGATGCGACGCCTTTAAACGCACCGTGGGAATTGAATGTTTGTGTATCCGCATCAGCATGTTGAGCTCCAGTATCCCGAGCTCCACGCGTTCGTTCAACGGGAAGGACATGGATTTCAAAAAGTGCACGACGGTGTGTTCGCCCGCGCTGCACGCGGCGGCCCAGACCATCGTCAGATTGTGTGAATCGGAAGCGGAGGGAGAACACGTCGCGTACCCTTTCCGAATGCGCTGACTTCGGTTATCGGCGCTGGCGGTAAAATCGAGCGCGCCGTTTCCCGACCCAAACGAAGCGCACGCCGGGGTCTCAGGACTCAACGGCGACTCCGAATTCACAGACAGGTCAGCGAGCGCCCTGCTGCGTGAACGCTTCATATTTGAGTCGAAGAGTGAGTGTGCGCCCTTGCGCGTCTTCGTCTGCCGGCGGAATTGTCAATCTGGGCACCCACACCGAAAACAGATGTGACCTTCGAATTTGAAAAGTTCGCGACGAAAAGCAATCGGCGTCAGGTTGCCGATCGCCGGGCTCGTGCCTGCCGCTTCGTCACTTGGTTCGTGTTTTCTCGTTGTCGGCGTTACCGGCACGAGTACGGATACGTGTTACGGACTTTCCAACGTCAACATGCCTTCCGGCGACGGAGATGCGTGTTACTTCCCACGGGATCTCGGGAGAGGTTCCTACGGCGGGGATGTGCACTGCTTACAGCGGTTCTTAACAAAGAAGGGGTACCTGATGGAAGAACCAACCGGGTATTTCGGCGACCGGACCGCCATCGCCACGAAACGGTGGCAGGTACGTGGTTAGGGGAGAAAAGGAATAGTGATCACTACGACATCCAACAACGCAACACATATCGATCGAATGTCAAATGCAAACATGCTAACACTTTTTATTTTTTTCTATCCAATCCTTCCAGCGAGACAATGGCATCGACAGCGTAGATGGCCATTTAGAGTCCGCTTCTCGTGACAAGTACGCGATGGTGCATAACCTTCCCCTCCCAGGTTCAGGCCGTCTCACGAAAGACGCGGGTTTGGATAAAAAAAACACGTGCGTGGACGTGTGTTCTGAATTCACGGGCGTGCGGGATTGCCAAACGCGGTGCGCGCGGAATCCAAAAGACAAAAAGCATGCCTGCCGCGAGGCGTGTCAGACGAGTTTCGGGAGCGCTTGTGATAGAGCGTTTCCGGCCTCTGGAGAGGGAGGCTCGACGAACTTCAAAATATGTCTTTCGTACATGGCGGCGTCGTGTGAGGATACTTGCGGGAAGTTTAGGAGCTGATTTGATTTGTGAATCTATCGATAGTAAGAAAAGATGGATTAGTCATACACTCATTGACTATTCCTTCACCCCTTACCACTCCTACTCATATATTCTACCCACCCTCAACCCCTCTATTCCTCGAGGTTGATGGAGTTTCCAAACTTCTTATACAGTTTCTCCTTGAGTTCTGCCATGCCGTTCTGCAGTTCTTTCTTTTCGTTTTCCAACGCGGCGACTTCGGTATTAGTTTCTGCTAAAAGTTTTTCCAACATCGTCTCCGCGTCGTCGTTCTCGACGAGCACGAACGTTTCACCAACCCCGAACCGCACGGAATCGTCATCCGTGATGATTAGCTCGTTGGAGGCTTCTTCCAAGTCCTCGGCCATTTTCTAATTTTTGGGATGGGGTGGGTTAGGGGGGATGCTGATACGTAAATGAAAGGCAGTCATCAATTAATCGAAAAAAAAACCAACAGACGTTTGAGAAAGTCATCTTCTTTCACGCCTCCCATACTCTACCTACCGCTTTGGCTTTCAGCTCTGCGTTTACTTCGTGTACTCGTGTGTTGAACCGGCCGAACGCACAGATGTGCTGCTGGTCCTCCCAGGTCACTTCCTCTGCTTTGCCGCCCTGTTGGGGGGGAGGAGAGGGTCAGTCCAACGATCGGACTCGAGTCAAAGTCGATCTGTTTGAATGGAAACACAGGCGGACGCAGATCGGGGGAGGCTGGGAGAAATTCAGGGTTGCCATCATTGAGATGACTGAAAATCACATGTGCATGCGAATCATCTTGTGGGGACTCACGCTCATGGTCGCGTCGACGGTGGTAGCACGACTCGCGCGACGAGTAGTGGGCGAAGGGTGATTGATGAGTGGAAACCAAAAAGCACTGGGTAGGGGTGGATACGGGGTTCAATTTCGGCAAAAAAATCCAAGAAAATTGTAATATTTATATCTTAAATTTTTATGAAGCGGCAAAAAATTATGTACGGCAACTTCACACTGCCGTTCATACCATCTGCGACGAGTCAATCGTCGAGTAAACCACGCATGCGTCTGTGTCCGAGTGGTTATGGTATGAAGCCCACATGTGTCCCTTTCAATTCGACAAACACTCCTATGAAAAAATTCTCGAAGACAAAAAGTTTACCGGCAAAAGTTACCGATCAGACTGCTTGGACCTCCAGTCAACAGACGACTGACCGCAGACACCCCACCCCCTAACAACCCCAGGAGTTGGACTTGAAGGGTCCGCAAGATGCTTACGTCAAGTACACGTTGATCTCTGTTGAATTACGAGATATCCAATGGGCAATGCCCGCGTAGGTTCAAATCCTGCCAGACGCGTATCCTTTTTGCTCTGGCTATTCAAATCCTGTCAGATGCGATTCCTTTTTGCTATGGCCGTGCGCAGGACATCGCCAGCTATGCAACGAACATCGTTTCATGTCAATCGGTGATCATACGGCTCAGGGGGGACGCCCGACGTGCGCATGGGTGACGCTCATGTTTTCTTTTTCCGCAAGTTTTTTGGCTGTCATCAATTTTTTTGTTTGTCGTTGTTTTGTAACGGCAGGTCCGAGAGATCTGATGAAGGGGAGCCACAACAACAAGCGCCCCCACGACGCTAACACACAAACTACCTCGACCACGATGTCTTCTAGCGCGCACGATGCTACCCACACCCCCACCACAACACCCCCGCCCAAGCCCGACACGGGCGACGCCTTCCCCGGCCTCCCCAACCACCTCGTCGTGGCGCACATTTTCAGATCTGAGTGCTTTGACGATCCCGCCATTCTCGCACGGCTCCGAGAGGTGAGCCGCGCGATGTGCGGCGCGGTGGCGGCGTCGGGTCTTCGAGTTGAGGAGCTTGATGAAAAGCGTGCCGCGGACCTTGGATATTTCAGCGCGCTGCAGCGCCTGCAACGGGGAGGTCGCCTGTCGCGTATAGAAATCTTTTGTGAGGCAGCGGCAAGGCTTGGAAATCTCGAGCATTTGAAGCAGTTCCGCGAGAACGGTGCTCCGTGGGACGCACGCACGTGTTGGGCGACGGCAGAGGGTGGTCATCTCGAGGTACTACAGTGGCTGCGCGCGAACAGCTGCCCTTGGGACGAGGAGATGTACACCATGGCGGCGGGGTACGGACAACTCGAGGTACTTCAGTGGTTGCGCGCCAACGACTGCAAGTGGGACGTCAACACATGTGCGGGGGCAGCGGCTAGCGGGCACCTCGAGGTGCTGAGGTGGGCGCGCGCGAACGACTGCCCGTGGGATGAGGAGACGCGCAGTAAGGCGGCGACACTCGGGTACGTCGAGGACGACTAAATTTCCGTGAGAGGCCGTGAAAGACGATAATTCGAAACGAACCAGACCCCACATGACTGTTTTGATTGAATGAATTGATTGAACCAAATTCTAAACCTCCTCACCCCCCCCCAACGCCCCTCCACAAGCGTAGCAGTGCTTCATCAGCGCCATGTTCACCCCCGGAATAGGCGCCAGCTCGATGTGGCAGTTCGTACACACGCGGTTCCTCGAGACGCCGTTCGCGCCGGCGCCCACCGCGGATTCGCTCGGTTCGGGCGCCTCACCTCCGCGTTCATCAAGCCCCGACCCGCTTTTATTCTCACGCGACCCAGCTTGGTTACTAAGGTCGGGACGATTCACATTCCGATCATATGCTATGTTCCGATCACCCGCCGTCATATTTCGTTCACTCACCCCACCCCCCGTTTTCCCCGTCGCCGCGGCGAGAATCGTGTTTCCCGTTCTTCTCGCGGCGGGGACGTGTCGCGGGGCCATGGTGATTCGCTGGCGCTCGCGGCGTTCCCTGCGTTCGCGCTGCTGCGCGCTCGCCGCTCTTGCTTTGAGCTCCGCTTCCGCAGCCGCGAGGTCCATCACCCCATTTGGACCCCTCACCGCACACTCACGCGAAACGTCCGTGCCGCTTTTGCTCTGCGACCGACTCGGGTGGCCCGGGTCGGAAACAATCGCCAAACCCAAACCTGCGTTGTCGGGCGCGTCCTTCTCAATATTCCCGCCGCCGCGCGCGTCGCGAATCGCGGCAGACACCACTTCTCGGCCGCGTGCCGTATCATGGGCGGCGCGGAGAAGCGCAGAGGTGAGATGCGAGCTAGTTTTGGAGGTTTTGGCACCCGCTTGTAGATTTGTCGTTACCGTCAACTTTCCGTTTCGAGCGCCATCCTCCAAACGTTGCGCCGCGAGTAACGCTTCAAGCACGCGTGCGAATTCGGGGTACCCGGTTTGAACGTCTTCCTCAGCGTCAGCGTTATGTTTCGCCGGTTTCCTATGAGCTGCGCCCTCACCACCCCTATCCTTCACCGCTTCCAAGGCATCCACAAGGGAGCGCTCCACGCGCGTTTCTGCAACGAACTCAAGCGCGCGCTCGCGAGTACTTTCATCGTCATCATCAACTTCCATCCGCACATCGTCACTCGTCTCGTTTCTTTGTCGATCCGACGGCCTTCGGCGAGATGCCTTCGTAGTGTATGTGTTTCGCGTGCGTTTCCGCCCAGTGGAGGCCACCGATGCGGGCGTTGTTCCCGCTCCCGTACCGCGATCCTTACCCTCACCCGCTTCCACTTCGCTTTCCAAACCCTGCGCCGCGTTACTTACTCGAAACCGCGTGTTCGCCTCCGCCACAAACGCCACGCGAGTGAGCAGTTGGGGGAGCGTTGCGAGCGCATCCGCGTTGAACCCGCCACTACCATCGGTGCGAATAAGCAAAATAGGCCCGTTCCCGTGCGGGTGGGGTACTACAAAACCTTTATTGTGACCCGCGATCGTGTTACTTTTTCGAGCCGCGAAGTCAAACGGGACACGCACTAAAAACCCGGGCGCCGAGGAAAACGCGCTTGTTTTGTTTGTCGCCGAGGCGAGCGCCGTGAACAATTCGTCGCGCAAACGGGCTAAGGGTGTTCGGTATGATGAATTCTTTTGGTCACCGAGTTCACCACCATAATTTGCTGAGTGACCCACTTCCTTTTCCGACTCCAGTGTGTAGTCAGTCATCTCAAACCGTAAACTCGGCGCGTCGCGTCTACGATCGGCGGGGACGCACTCCAGCCGAACGACTTCCAGCAAAACCGCGGCGCCGCTTGTTCTTGGGTAAAGTTTTGAGGAGTCATAACTCGTGGATGCGCATACACCTGAAGCACCGCGTGCGCTTTCATCCACCAAAGCGAGCGAAATTTCGTTATCGTCTTCGTTCTTTTCGAAATTCGTTTTTTTCGTTTTTTGTGAAAGTTTTCGTTCCTCCGCCCCGAAGAGCGCGAACCCAGGGAGCGTGGTGGTGGCCATTGCGCGGTCACCGGAGGTTGAATTGGCTCGCGACTGAAGAGTCAAACCGCCTTGCCACCGCGGGGTCTGGGAGAAAATATTGATAGTTTCATTAGTCTCTCCGGACCGCATCGTCTTCAGTGTAGCCCCTGCGCGTTTCGCGATTTCGAGAAGCAAAGGTGGAATTTTCGGAACCGAAATCTCTCCGTCAACATCTTCGTCGTCTCCATTTTCATCGCCACTCAGAA
>MDSY01156216.1_pt1 | contig 15724 bp, 13 predicted proteins | sample 811131 | NCBI WGS metagenome assembly MDSY01 (sample SAMN05326643, study PRJNA326480) | marine metagenome | isolation source: seawater | place: Atlantic Ocean: South West | collected 2010
AGTCAAACGCCGCTGAATTGGCCGCGTATTTTGAGAAATATGTTGAGGTGCATCTCTACACGCGCGACGGTCAGTGGACAAGGAATATTGCCTTGCCTGAAAATCCACTGTTCGAAGGGCGGTCCTTTCGCCTAACGGTGCAATCAACGTGGCCCGTTAATATCCATTACAATGGCAGCGCTGGCGTCATAGACAATGGAAGCCATTTCCATGCAAAGTATGTTGACGGCAGGTGGGTTCAGTTGTAAAAAAGCCCGTCGTTGATTGAACTGCCCGTTGAGAACGGTCTGCTGAGAACGGTTTGCTGAGAGTGTTCCGCTGGTGATAGTGCACTGAAACTAGTGCACTGAAACTAGGGCGCTGAAACTAGGGCACTGAAACTAGGGCACTGACAATCGGTACACTAAGACCGTTGGCCGAGCATAATCAGTCAATAGGCTGATTATTTTTTTAATGATAATGGAAAGTCTGTATGTTGTTGTGTCGATCGTTGTTTATTTCTTTAGTAACGACTTTTTTTGTGTGTGTTGCTCTGATCAGTGTGCTGACTGGCTGTTCAGATTCCTCCTCCTTAGCTAAGCCCTATTACCATCATGTTATTGCGACCGCCATCCGCTTACAAGACAGTTACCCTGTTAGCACGGCTTATCCTGGCCGCATTGAAGCACCGCAGCGCTTTGATCTTGGCTTTGATGCTCAAGGTAAAATCACCGAAGTATTCGTTGACGCCGGCGATGATATTCATCAAGGGCAGTTATTAGCTCGGCTAGATTCAGGATTGCTTGCCGCTCAGCGATTGTCGGTACTCGCCCAAGAGCAAGAAAAAAACGCGCAATTAAAATTAATTGGTATTGAGCTCAGACGGCAAGTTGAGTTGCGTCAACAAGGTTTTGCAGTCGAGCAAACAATGGATCAATTACTGGCCAAACAATCCATTTATCAGGCGGGTTTAGATCAGGTCGTGGCCACGTTAGCCTCGGTTGATCAACAATTAGAAAAAACAGTAATGCGTGCTCCATTTAACGGACGTATTGCGAACCGGTTTGTTGATCCTGGTCAAGTGGTTCACTTAGCTGCGCCTGTGCTGCGAATATTGAAAGGTGGTTCAGTTGTGTTGCAGGTTGGCGTGCCCGTTCGCTCAGCACGTCAATTGCACGTGGGTAAACAATACCGGGTCAATTTTGAAGGCCATATTTTCGACGCCCCTATTCTTTCGTTGGGTAGTGCCGTCAGTCCTGCTACGCAAACGGTCATTGTTAAACTGTTGCTACCAGACAGTGCAGCAGGGCAGCAGGTGTATGACGGACAAATTGCCCGTCTAATTCTCGATGAAGTTCGTCATCGTCAGGGCTTTTGGGTGCCGACCGATACAATGACAGGCAGTGTCCGAGGCACTTGGAATATTTCAGTGCTGCAAGCTATTCATGAAACAACAGCAGAACAGCAACGATTGTATAAGATTGTTAGAAGAAAGGTTAATGTCCTTTATGCTGCCGGCGAAAATAGTTATGTTGAAGGTGACTTCGGCTCAGATGAATTATTGTTAGCGGCGGGAGTGCATCGTTTGGCACCTGGTCAGCGAGTGGTGTTGGGCGCTGCATCAGAGGCTTCATTAGATTCGTTAATGGGCCATTAATATGATCGGTACTTTAAATAATCCTCGCATATTGGTGTTATTCACCGCCCTTATTATTGTGTCTGGATTGGTTGCACTAAAAACACTTCCACGAACTGAAGATCCTCACTTAACAACGCGGTTTGCTACTTTAATAACGACATTACCTGGCGCGAGTGCTGAGCGAGTTGAAGCGCTGGTCACTGAAAAATTAGAAAATCAGTTACGTACATTGCCTGATATTTTTCATTTAGAATCAGTGTCATCACAGGGTTTGTCGATGATTATAATTCAACTCATTGATGCGTTGCCCGCTGATAGCGTGTCGCAAACGTGGTCGCAAGTGCGTGATGAAATTGAGTCAGTCATTCCTTTGCTACCCGTTGATACAACTAAACCAAATCTCGATAATAAACGAGGTGACGCCTATACCCTTATTTTAGGGGTAGAAAGTAGTAATCGGCAGTTTGATGATACCGCGATGTTAGGCCGTTATGCTAAAGAGCTTGAGAGTGTAGTTCGCGGTGTGCACGGCACAGACCATGTATTACTGAGTGGGTTGCTCAGCGAAGAAGTGCTGGTAGATGTTGACTATGAAAAAGCCTTGTCGCTGGGTTTAACAATTGCTGATATCAGTCATCGAATTAGTCAATCTGACGCAAAAATCAGTGCAGGTGAATTGGTTAATAGCCATTATCGTTTAGCTTTAGAAGTAAATGGCGCTTTAAACAATGAGGAGCGTATTCGGCGTATTCCGCTTACGGGGGAGTCGCAGGGGGTTGTCAGTGTCGGCGATATAGCGACTGTTTCGCGGCAGTCGAAAACACCGGCCGACAGCATTACTTTGATTAACGGTCAACGCGGTGTTGCCGTAGCAGTTCGCATGCAAGCTAGCATGCGCGGTGACTATTGGTTGGCACAAATAAATTCCGCACTCATCGATTTCCGTTCATCGTTACCCGATACGATCAAAGTGACCGTGTTATTTGATCAACAATCATATACACGCGATCGACTAACCGATTTAGTGAGTAATGTATTACTTGGGTTTATATTAATATCTTTAGTACTGTGGCTTTCCTTAGGCTGGCGTGCGGCGTTACTGGTGTCGGCAGCTTTACCATTAACCATTTTGTTTTCACTGGCTTGCATGAAATTTTTTGGTTTGCCGATTCACCAAATGTCAGTGGCGGGATTGATTATTGCTTTAGGCATTATGGTTGATAACGCGATCGTCATGGTTGATACCGTAGCTCGTTACAAAGGCCAAGGCATGAATGGCTTGCAGGCTGCAACCATGGCCGTGAGGCGGTTATGGTTGCCTTTATTAGGCTCTACGGTGACAACCGTATTAACGTTTATGCCCATTATTTTAATGCCTGGAAATGGCGGTGAATTTGTGCGCGGAGTTGGTTTAACCGTTGTCTTTTCATTAATTGGTTCGTACCTAATTTCACACATATTGTTGGCGGGTTTAGCCGGTCGATTGTTGAGTCATAATACGTCTACACGTTGGTTTGTGAGTGGCTTAAAAACCCCGACCTTATCATCGCGGCTAATCTTTTGTGTTAGCTGGGCCACCGCTCGGCCCGTAAAAGTAATGCTGTTGGTCGCTTGCTTACCATTGTTAGGCGTCGTATTAGCCAGTCGAATTCCAGAACAATTCTTCCCCCCATCTGACCGCGATATGATTAACTTTGAAATCTATCTGCCGTTGTCAGCAAGTATTACTGAAACTCAGCGGCAAGTGACATTAGTTGACGCTGAACTGGCAAAAGTAGACGAGATTGAGTCACGGCAATGGTTTATTGGTGGGAATTCACCGTCTTTTTATTATAATTTAATTCAGCGTCATGATCATGACCAATATTATGCGCAGGCGATGCTAACGGTGTCAGATTTTCGTGATGCGAACCGCCTAGTACCTATACTTCAGCGGCAGTTTGATGATCAATTTCCCGAGGTGCAAATTATCATCCGACGTTTAGAGCAGGGCCCGCCCTTTAACGCGCCCGTAGAAATACGAATCTATGGCCCCAGCTTAGATGTGCTAGCCGACTTAGGCGATCAGTTGCGTCGACAATTATTAATGACTGATGAAGTGACTCATGCTCGATCGACATTGTCCGATGCCGTGCCGAAGGTTTGGTTAAATCTTGACGAAACGATTTTGTTGAGTTTGGGCTTGTCTTTGAAGGATGTAGCTCAACAAACTAAACTTGCAATTAATGGCGAGGTTCAATCGTCGGTGTTAGAGCAGACAGAACTGTTACCTGTTCGTGTGAGTGCTCAGGGGTATAAGACTGGCGGCATAGAACAGCTGATGGTGTTCCCACTTAACAGCAGTCATGAGTTGTCTGATAGAGTGTTTACTACACCGATAACGGCCTTGGGTAATGTGCATCTTAAGCCCGTTCGCAGCGCCATCGCGCGACGTGATGGTTCGCGAGTGAATACTGTTGAAGGTTACTTGCGAGATGGCGTGTTACCAGCAAAGGTATTGGCTGACATTCAGCAGCAACTCAAGCAAAATCCCTTGGTTTTACCTTTGGGCTATCGAATTGAAATTGGGGGTGAGAGTGAGCAGCGTGCCCAAGCAGTCAGTCAGTTAATGTCTAATTTTATTATCATTTTGGTGTTGCTGATCGTAGCGCTAGTGATGGCATTTAACTCTTTTCGCTTAGCCATTATTATTATTATTGTCGCAGTGCAGGCAGCAGCATTAGGCGTACTAGCGTTGTCGGTCTCAGGGTTTGCATTTGGTTTCACCTCTATTATCGGTTTGATGGCATTAATCGGTTTAGCGATTAATGCGGCCATTGTTATTATCGCTGAGCTTCAATCTTGTCCGCTGGCACGGCGCGGTGATCAACAAGCCATTGTTAACGCCGTCATGCATTGTTCGCGTCATATTGTTTCAACGACCATTACTACCTGCATGGGTTTTTTGCCATTACTGCTCGGCGGCGGTGGTTTTTGGCCGCCGTTTGGTATTATCATTGCGGGTGGAACATTAATGACGAGCGTATTGTCATTTTTCTTTGTACCGGCTATGTTTCAATGGTTAATGGTTCGCTGGCCACTAAGCCCTGATAATAACAGCGACAATAATGGCGTCAGTAGCGGCGGTACAAGCGCCGCAATTGATTAGTCTGTTTAAGCTGTTTTGACGTGTGAGTTGAGCATCAGCAATTGCCAGCCACTTAGGTTTGTCATCGAATTATTTCACGGTTAGCGATTATTAAATGGATTTGTGGGTAGCTATGACGAGTGATGACAGTAATAACAAAGTGATTAGCTTAGCCCAAATTAAAGCCGCTAAAAAATTTGCTTCTGGGCATGGAATGAGCGAAAAAGAATATTGTGCTTATCTCGATCGGCTAAAACCTGAGCAAACACAATGTAACGATCCATCGGTGGTAAAAGGTAATGACGATGATGCGCAGTATGTATTTCCTTTGCTGCACCAAACGCCCGATGATGAGCATTGAGGTTTCTGACGTAATGGCGGGTATCATGATTCGTCACGGTGGCCTTGGGTAATGGGCACACGAACTTAATAATTAAGGACGCAGCGATACGATGAGTATTGTTATTCAACGCAGTGCATTAGTGTTTCATTCAGCTGAACAGATGTATGATCTAGTCAACGATGTTGCTGCTTACCCAACATTTGTTGATAACTGTGTGGCCAGTGAAGTGCTCGAGTCGTCGCCGTCTCATATGGTGGCAAGCTTGTCGTTAAAAAAGGCGGGCGTGTCACTCAACTTTACCACCCGGAATCAGTTGACGGCTCCTAGTCAAATCCAGTTACAACTTGAGGAAGGCCCGTTTTCAGTGTTCAGTGGTTGTTGGCAGTTCACATCTCTCCGAGAAGGTGCCAGTAAAGTGTCATTAGAGATCGAGTTTGTGGTTAACAATACGATCACTTCTCGGCTTGTCAGCGGTGTGCTAGAGTCAGTGAGTCAGTCTTTGGTCGATACTTTTTGTCAGCGCGCTGATCGACTCTACGCTACGCATGATTAATACGAGCCAGCAATGCTAATACAGCGAATGGATGGAAGCTAATTTTTTATCAAGCAGTGAGGTAAGCGCATGCCAGACGATCATTCACCGTCGCAGTCGATAATCAGTCAGCATTTATCGGTCGAAGTCGCTTATGCAACACCCGAGCGACAAAAAATTATTGTTTTAGAGGTCGAACCGGGTTGCACCGCCTTAGCTGCGGCTGAACAGTCGGGCATCACGCAACATTTTCCTGAAATAGATTTAGCAGTGGCTAAAATAGGAGTGTTTGGTAAAACGGTTAAAGCCGACCAATACCGATTAAAAGCATCCGATCGAGTTGAAATTTACCGGCCGTTATTGGCTGATCCAAAAGCCCTGCGAAAAGCACGGGCCGACAAAGCTAAAGCTTCTCGCGAACAGTCATGATCATTAAATTTACTGCGTCTTATTCGCATTAAGTGGGTAGTCGCCTTCAAGGTGGCTGAGGTTATCTTGCTCAAAATGGACGACTAATTGCTTTTTAAAGACTTTCCCACTGCCCATTTTTAACGAATAAATATAATGCCATTGATCTTGCTCAATGGTGTCAGCGACTAACGGTGTGCCTAAAACAAATGCTACTTGCCGCTTAGACATGCCTAGCTTTAGACGGTCAACCATGGTTTGCGTGATAAGATTGCCTTGTTGGATGGATATCTTATGCGGCGAAAGGTTGGGCATTGAACCACAGGCAGCTAATAATAAGCTAAGAGAAATCAATAGATGGCGGTAAATGCGAAAGAGACGAGCTTTACTCATGCTAGGTATCCGTAATTGCTTGAAAAGAAAATAGACAACGAGACAAGACGATTGGCGGTTTCATTCAATGGTCGTCAATGCAATAATACGGCATCTGGGTGACAGATGTGAAGCCTTGATCGTCGTTAAGCCCGAATTAATATTGACCAATGAGAATAATTGCAGGAGATAAGTATGGGTATTGAAAATCAAGAGATTAGAAAAGCGGGCTTAAAAGTCACGCTGCCGCGCATTAAAGTTTTGCAGTTGTTAGAAAGTGCGTCAGACAGCGCGCATCATATGAGTGCTGAAGAAGTGTATAAGGCCTTACTTGAGGCGGGTGAAGACGTTGGTTTGGCGACGGTTTATCGCGTGTTAACTCAGTTTGAATCAGCAGGTTTAGTGGTCCGACATAACTTTGAAGGCGGGCACTCCGTGTTTGAAATCGCTAAAGGCGATCATCATGATCATATGGTCTGCATGGAAACCGGTAAAATTATTGAATTTTGCGATGCTGAGATTGAAGCCCTGCAACAAAAAATTGCGGAAGAGCGCGGTTATGAAATTCTTGACCACAGCCTCGTCCTTTATGTGAAGCCAAAGGGTTAATTCTGAGTTGAGCGCAACTGTAATTGTCAGACGCTTATTTCAGTTAAAGCCGAGGCTTAAGGCGCCGTCATGTTGACGACTATTTATCAATGCTGGATTTAGGCGCCCTCTAGCATTTCTGCGGCATGGGCTATTGATGACTCAGTCACGTCTAGGCCTCCCATCATCCTCGCTAATTCTGCGGTCCTTCTGTCGGTCATTAAATTGGTCACTGAGGTGGTGGCTCCGTTTTTAGTGACTGATTTTTTGGCTAACAAGTGAATATCGCCTTTAGCGGCGACTTGAGCGAGGTGGGTGACGCAAAATACCTGGCCTTGCTGGCCCAGTTCACGGAGCAAGTTTCCGACCACTTCTGCAACACCGCCGCCAATACCGACATCGACCTCATCAAATACGACCGTCGGTATATTGGACGTTTGGGCAGTGACCACGGCAATAGCTAAACTAATGCGCGATAACTCGCCGCCTGATGCGATTTGCGCCAACGCTTTTGGTGGCTTGCCAGGAATGGTTGAAATTAAAAATTCCAATGACTCTGCACCCGCGACATTGGGCGAATCGGTCTGCAATGTTTCTATCGCGACAGTAAATTCGCAGTGCGCCATTTGTAATTCATTGAGTTTCGCATTGACCGCTTTGCCTAACTTACTTGCCGCGCAGCGACGTTGTTTGGTCAGTTTTTTGGCTGCTAGGCGATAGGTTTTTTGCAGTGCCGTTTGCTGTTCTTTTAAAGCGCTAATTTTTTCATCACCGCCCTCCAGTTCTGCGAGCTCTTGGGATAACTGTTGATGAGTGTCAAATAATTGCTCAACGGGCACGTGGTGCTTTCGAGCAATGCTGTACAGTGCATCGAGTCGTTGTTCAACCCATTGAAGGCGCTCTGGGTTGATACTCAATTGCGCTTGTTCTGAGGCAAGTTCGTTAAACGCCTCTTCGGTTTGAATGCTGGCGCTGTTAATCAGTTCTAGCGCGGGTGCCAGGCTGGGCAAGTCGATGATCAGTTGGCCGAGACGCTGCTGACTGAGTTGCAATAAACTCAATGCACTGGGGGTTTCATCCCCATTGCAGGCCTGCATCGCCTCATTAATACCAAACAATAATTGTTCGGCATTGGCGAGTTTTTTTTGTTCGCCAGCTAATATTTCACTTTCGTTGGCTTCAAGCGCTAATTTGTCTAGCTCTTGAACTTGATAGCTTAGCAGTTGAAGGCGCGCCTCTTTGCTGTCATTTTGAGCAGTGAGTTGCTGAATTTGGCGCTCAAGTATTTGCCATTGTTTGGCGGCCTCTCTGACCTTGCTTAACGGTGCTTGGTTACCACCAAAATTATCAATCAGTTGGCCGTGACTGTGTTTGTCTAGCAGTGATTGGTGTTCGTGTTGATTGTGCAAATCGACTAATTGTTCGCCCACGATTTTTAAGTCAGCAATATTGACTGGACTGCCGTTGAGATAGGCGCGACTTCGTCCTGAAGGCGTAATGACGCGACGCAATATGGCTTCATTAGGATCGTCTGTGTTGGTGAGGTCATGGGCAGTAAGCCATGTTAACAATGATGACCTTTCACTCAGGCGAAAACTGGCACTAATATCGGCATTGCTGTTTTCATCACGAAGGACCTGATTGTTTGCGCGGTCACCCAAAGCCATTGCCAAGGCATCGAGCATGACTGATTTTCCTGCGCCCGTTTCACCGGTGATAACGCTGAGTCCGGCGTTAAGCTCAAGTTCACAGTGGTCAACCGTGGTGAAGTTACGAATACACAGATGGGTCAGCATAAAAACGTCTCTATTGTGACCGGCATCGCCGTTGTCGGTTACAACGGCTGTTGCTGGTTTAATGCCCGTTAGTCTAGCGCATAAAAGCGGGTGAATTAAGCCCTCGCTTGATTTAATCAACGGAAAGTCGCGGCATTAAGCAAACCTGACGCTCGGAAGTCACTGCTGTGTACGTAAAGTCGCTTTGATTGAAAACACGTCAATAGGCGGTCTTTTATCCGGCATTGACGGCTAAAGGGTCTTTTTTTCCGTTGATTCTCTTGAAATTTATCAGCTTGCCCCCAATTTAATAACATCAACGCAGTAACGCTTAAATTAGTCTTCTGAAGGAGCACGATGTGAACGAAAATCAACCATCTGAAGAGCAGGCCAAAGAGCCCGTCAACCTTGATACCGACAATGAGCCGTTAAACGCTGAGGATGATGGATCAGACGTTTCGGCAATTGACGGCCAGAATGAATCTCAACCGAACGCCGAGGGAGCGGCTGAACCCACTCTTGAGGCTCAAATAGAGGCATTGTCTGAGCAGTTATCAACTGCAAAAGATGAACAGTTACGCACCCAAGCGGAAATGCAGAATCTACGTCGACGCGCTGAGCGTGACGTTGAGAAGGCCCATAAGTTTGGTTTAGAAAAGCTTATAAATGGCTTGCTACCGGTATTGGATAATTTTGATCGAGCGATTGCTGCCGTGCCCGAAGCCGCGGCTGATGACGAAGTGGTCAAGCCACTGCTTGAAGGTGTAGAGCTCACTCGAAAAACAGCCTTAGATGTATTAAAGACCTTCTCGGTTGATATGCTCGAACCTTACGGTGAGCCGTTTGATCCAGAGTTTCATCAGGCGATGACGATGATACCCAGTGCCACTGCCGAGCCGAACAGCGTCATTGATGTGCTGCAAAAGGGTTACACCCTGAATGGTCGCCTGCTGCGAGCGGCAATGGTCGTAATCGCCAAAGCGGAAGAGACATAACCGGTCTTATTGCCGAACCTAAGATGAAGGCTTAGGCAAAACATCCACGGTCAGTGACTTGAAATCGATAAAATCGTCACTATATATAAGGCATAGCAATTAAAAGATACAGGCATTAAAAAATAACGCCGAGAGCGCTGCTCTCGACACACTAACGAATACTAAGGTTTAGGAGAACACAATGGGCAAAATTATCGGAATCGATCTAGGCACAACCAACTCATGCGTCTCAGTGCTTGATGGCAATCAATCGCGTGTGATTGAAAATGCAGAGGGCGACCGAACTACGCCTTCAGTGGTCGGTTATACGGCTGACAAGGAAGTGCTAGTTGGTCAGTCGGCTAAGCGCCAGGCGGTAACTAATCCTACCAATACGGTCTTTGCAGTTAAGCGTCTGATTGGTCGAAAATTTGACGATAAGGTTGTGCAAAAAGACATTTCAATGGTGCCTTACACCGTTTCTAAAGCCGATAACGGCGATGCATGGGTGGAAGCCGGTGGTGAGAAAATGGCACCGCCACAAGTGTCAGCACAAATATTAATGAAAATGAAAAAAACTGCTGAAGACTTTTTGGGTGAGAGTGTTACCGAGGCCGTTATTACTGTGCCGGCTTACTTTAATGATTCGCAGCGTCAAGCCACGAAAGATGCAGGTAAAATTGCGGGCCTAGATGTCAAGCGGATTATCAATGAGCCAACAGCGGCAGCGTTGGCCTACGGTATGGATAAAAAAGGCGGCGATAGGACCATTGCTGTTTATGATCTCGGTGGCGGTACTTTTGATATTTCGATTATTGAAATCGCAGATGTTGACGGCGAAATGCAATTTGAAGTGCTGTCGACTAATGGCGATACTTTTCTTGGCGGTGAAGACTTCGATATGGCTTTAATCGAATATTTAGCGGATGAGTTCAAAAAAGACAATGGCATGGATCTCAAAGGTGATCCGTTGGCCATGCAGCGCTTAAAAGAAGCGGGTGAAAAGGCAAAGATTGAATTGTCCAGTTCTCAACAAACGGAAGTGAACTTGCCTTATATCACTGCAGACGCTTCGGGGCCGAAACACTTGGTTGTAAAAATGACCCGTGCTAAGTTGGAGTCATTGGTCGGCGATTTGGTGGAACGTTCTCTCGAACCTCTTCGTGTGGCGTTAAAAGATGCTGACATGAGTGCCTCAGAAATTGACGAGGTGCTGTTAGTCGGCGGGCAAACGCGGATGCCGCTGGTGCAAGAAAAAGTGACTGCGTTTTTTGGCAAAGAGCCTAAAAAAGATGTCAACCCCGATGAGGCCGTTGCGATGGGTGCAGCGATTCAAGGTGCGGTATTGGCCGGCGACGTTAAAGATGTGTTGCTCTTAGACGTTTCGCCATTGACGCTCGGCATTGAAACAATGGGGGGTGTTGCGACGCCGTTAATTGAAAAGAACACAACCATTCCAACCAAAAAATCACAAATATTTTCGACCGCTGAAGACAATCAAACGGCCGTTACGATTCATGTTGTTCAAGGTGAAAGAAAGCAGGCCAGTGGTAATAAGTCGTTGGGCCGCTTCGATTTAGCAGATATTCCACCCGCGAGTCGCGGTATGCCACAAATTGAAGTCACGTTTGACATTGATGCCAATGGTATTCTTAACGTGTCAGCCAAAGACAAGGCGACCGGTAAAGAACAATCGATCATAATAAAAGCATCGTCGGGTTTGTCCGACGAAGAAATTGAAAATATGGTCAAAGACGCCGAAGCTAATGCTGAAGCCGATCGTGAATTTGAAGAACTTACGGGCGCTCGCAACATGGCTGAAGGGATGATTAATGCTTCTCGGAAGGCCTTAGAAGAAGGTGCTGATAAAGCCACCGATGATGAAAAAGCAGCGATTGAATCGGCCATTACTGAAGTTGAAGAAGCCTTAAAAGGTGACGATAAAGACGCCATTGAAGCGGCTTCAACAAAATTAACCGAGGCATCGTCTTCCTTAGCGCAAAAAATGTATGCAGAGCAAGCTGAAGCGGGTGCTGCAGGTCAGGCTCAGCCAGATGAGCCTTCGGCGGCGGGCGACGATGTTGTTGATGCTGAATTTGAAGAGGTCAAAGAAGACAAATAATCAACGCATAGTCGAGTGTTAATAGCACTACCGATTGATGGACAGTGATGCATGGGGCTAGCGTTTTTTGACGTTGGCCCCACTTCGTATTCAGTGCAAATAAAGTTTAAAATTATCTGCCGTTATTTCACCCAACCGTATTGGTAAAACACATTATGTCAAAGCGCGATTACTACGAAATTCTAGGGGTTAATAAACAAGCTGAGGCTAAAGATATTAAAAAAGCCTATCGTCGTGTGGCAATGAAATTCCATCCTGATCGTAATCCTGATGACCCTGAGGCAGAAAATAAATTCAAAGAGGCCAGTGAGGCTTACGAGATTCTCAGCGACAGCCAAAAACGTACCGCCTACGATCAATACGGTCATGCCGGTGTGGATCCGCAAATGGGCGGTGGTGGCGGTGGCGGTGGCAATTTCAGCGATATTTTCGGGGATGTGTTCGGCGATATATTTGGTGGCGGCGGAGGCGGTCGAGGTGGCCCGCATCGCGGTTCCGACTTGCGCTACAACTTAGATCTTAGCTTAGAGCAAGCGGTGCATGGCGATACGTTAAAAATTCGCGTGCCGACCCTTGTTGCCTGCGATCCTTGCGGTGGCAGTGGTGCAAAAAAAGGCAGTTCACCGGTGACATGTTCCACCTGTGGGGGGCAAGGTCAGGTGCGCATGACGCAAGGCTTTTTCTCGGTTCAGCAGACTTGCCCTAATTGTCAGGGCCAAGGCTCGACGATTAAGGATCCTTGCGGCAGTTGTCGCGGTCAAGGCCGAATTGAAGAAACCAAAACTCTGTCAGTTAAAGTCCCTCCAGGGGTTGATAATGGTGATAGGATACGTCTCAGTGGTGAAGGTGAAGCAAGCCCTGATGGCGGGCCTGCGGGCGATCTATATGTTCAGGTCAGCGTCCGTGACCATGCGATTTTCGAACGCGACGGCAAACATTTATACTGCGATGTGCCGATTGGTTTTCCAGACGCGGTGCTTGGTGGTGAACTAGAAGTGCCGACGTTAGACGGTCGGGTAAAATTAAAGATTCCGTCTGAAACGCAAACCGGTAAGATGTTTCGTTTGCGTGGTAAAGGTGTCGTGCCGGTTCGAGGTGGTTCAGCGGGAGACTTAATGTGTCGAGTGGTGGTTGAAACACCGGTTAAATTGACTAAAGAACAAACCGAATTGGTGCGGCAGTTGCAGGCCAGTTTGGAATCATCAGGCAGTAAGCAGTCACCGCGAAAAAGCAGTTGGTTTGAGGGCGTTAAAACGTTCTTTGATGATATGAAAGCCTAATTCGCTAATATTTTAGCGTGAACGAGGAATCAAGCCATGATTAAAGTAGCCGTAACCGGAGCCGCTGGTCGAATGGGTAAAATGCTCATCGAGGCGTTATCGCAAACTGATAAGGCGGAGTTAACGGTTGCTCTTGAGCACTCTTCAAGTACGTTGTTAGGGGCCGATGCTGGTGAGTGCGCAGGCGTGGGGCGATTAGGAGTGGTGATAGGGTGTGACCTTGACTCTGCGGCCGACTTTGATGTTTTGATTGATTTTACTGCGCCTGCTGCGACCATCGCTAATGCTCAATTTTGTGCGGCGAAAAACAAAGCAATGGTCATTGGCACGACTGGCTTCGACACTGGCCAGCAAACTGCTCTGGAGGCTTCATTGTCTGGTCTGCCCGCGGTGATGGCGGCTAATTACAGTGTTGGAGTGAATTTGTGCTTTAAACTGACTAAATTAGCGACAGAAGTGATGGCCGGTCATGCCGATATTGAAATAATTGAGGCGCACCATCGACACAAGGTTGATGCCCCTTCAGGCACGGCTTTAAAATTAGGTCAGGTCGTTGCTGACGCGGCTGGCCGTGACCTCAATCAAGTGGCTGTTTATGGTCGAGAGGGCCAGACAGGCGCTCGAGATCAGCAGGCCATTGGCTTCGCCACCGTTCGCGGGGGCGATGTGGTTGGCGATCATACGGTGCTGTTTGCCGATGACGGTGAGCGGGTTGAGATTACCCACAAAGCCAGTTCACGAATGGCGTTTGCCTCGGGTGCTGTGCGAGCGGCATTATGGGTTGGCGATCAAGCCGCTGGGCTCTATGATATGCAAGACGTTCTGGGTCTGCATTAAGCGACTGCCAGAGCGAATAGCCTGTTTTGAGCACAAGAGGATATTTTTCTTCGTTAGAGCGTGATTTTTCTCATTTTGGCATGGACACTGAGGAGCAATTTCCTTAAACTTTCGCGCCAGCTCAATCAAGTTTTGTCATTTGATCGAACAGACGATTCTCATCGCTGAGTACTGACTCAGTCGATCTCTTTTGAGGAGTTATTTTGTCGCTTTGCCCTGCAATACTCGCGCTTGAAGATGGAAATGTTTTTCATGGCACGGCTATTGGCGTTGCAGGTAGCTCAGTCGGTGAAGTGGTATTTAATACAGCCATGACCGGCTATCAAGAAATTCTGACGGACCCCTCTTACGCCCGTCAAATTATTACCCTCACTTACCCTCATATCGGCAATACCGGCACCAATGCAGAAGATCAAGAATCTGATCAAGTGTGGGCTGCGGGTTTGGTGATTCGCGATTTACCGCTTCTGGCGAGTAATTTTCGTTCTGAGCAAGACCTTTCATCGTATTTGATTGCCAACAATGTCGTTGCGATTGCCGACCTTGATACTCGCCAACTAACCCGTATATTGCGCAATACTGGCGCTCAAAGTGGCTGTATTTTTACTTCTGAGAAAGCGATTACGACCGCTGAAGAGCAGCAGGCCATTGCGCAAGCCAAAGCGTTCGCAGGTCTTCAAGGCATGGACTTAGCCAAGCAAGTGACTTGTGCTGCGCCATATCCGTGGCACCGTTCAGTGTGGTCACTGGACCAAGGTTATGCCAAGCCTGACGCAAACAGCTTGCCTTATCATGTGGTGGCCTATGACTTTGGCGCTAAACACAATATTCTTCGTATGTTGGTTGATCGTGGTTGTCGTTTGACGGTTGTGCCCGCGCAAACGTCAGCGGCCGAGGTGTTGTCACTGGCGCCTGATGGTGTGTTTTTATCCAATGGGCCGGGAGATCCTGAGCCCTGTGACTATGCCATCGCGTCGATCAAAGCGTTACTCACTGAAGGTATCCCATTATTTGGTATTTGCCTAGGCCATCAATTACTGGCCATAGCCAGTGGGGCAAAAACAGTAAAAATGAAGTTCGGTCATCATGGAGCTAATCATCCAGTTAAGAATATTGATGACGACACCGTGTTAATTACTAGCCAGAATCATGGCTTTGCAGTGGACCCGGACAGTTTGCCGCCGAGTTTACGTGTTACGCATCAATCGTTATTTGATCACTCTTTACAAGGCATTGCGCATATTGATAAACCGGCGTTTGGTTTTCAGGGTCACCCTGAAGCGAGCCCTGGTCCGCACGATGCCGCGCCTTTATTTGACCATTTCATTACGCTGATCAATCAGCATATTGCAGCTAAAGCCATCTAATTATGCCAAAAAGAACGGACATAGACAGTGTATTAATTTTAGGCGCAGGGCCCATCGTTATTGGTCAGGCCTGCGAGTTTGACTATTCTGGTGCGCAAGCCTGCAAAGCCTTAAAGGAAGAAGGTTACCGGGTGATATTGGTGAACTCTAATCCCGCCACTATTATGACTGATCCGAGCATGGCTGATGCCACTTACATCGAGCCGGTGGAATGGCGAACAGTGGCAAAAATCATTGAACGTGAAAAGCCCTCGGTTATTCTTCCAACCATGGGTGGTCAAACGGCACTTAATTGTGCGTTAGACCTTGCGCGGGAGGGAGTACTCGATGCTCATAACGTGCAGATGATAGGCGCTACTCGCGAAGCCATCGATAAAGCTG
>MDSY01045104.1_pt1 | contig 15723 bp, 17 predicted proteins | sample 811131 | NCBI WGS metagenome assembly MDSY01 (sample SAMN05326643, study PRJNA326480) | marine metagenome | isolation source: seawater | place: Atlantic Ocean: South West | collected 2010
AACATCAAGATGGGTTAACTCATTCTTATTGATATCTGAAATTTCATTCTCGATGGACCCATAACTGGTTTTGAGAGTGGATTCACGATCGAGACGATAAGCAACCCTAACAATGACCCACTCTCCTTTCAACTCTCGTTTGAACACCGATTCTCTGTAACCAAGTTTACACTCTTTGAGATTAAATCGTTTGAGCAATCCCGTGCTCACTTCGATGGCCTCAAGCCAAGAGAAAACATCTTTAATTTCAACACCATAAGCTCCAATATTCTGCATAGGAGTAGCTCCAACACATCCAGGTATCAAAGCTAAGTTTTCAAGTCCTCCCCATCCATTTTCTAAAGATTTTAACACGAATTCATGCCAATCTTCTCCTGCTTCTACTGCTACTTCTAGCCTTCTACCATCATCGATTAATACATGAATTCCTTTGCTGTTAATCTGAATGACGAGTCCTTGAAAATCATTGTGAAAAAGCATGTTGCTGCCGCCTCCCAAAATTAAAATTTCTAAACGATTGCGTTGTGCATAGAGCAGGGCATCTCTTACATCTTCATCTGTATCAACTTGAACATAGTGAGTCGCTAAAGCAGGGACATGAAAGCTGAGGGAAGAGCTTAAGTCTACGTGAGTTTCTACTTTCAATCAATTGATTTTATTCATGATATCTGCAAACCAAATGTGTTCCACAGGGTCAATGATACCATCTGATTTTAAAACCTGTTCAATCGCTTTGAAAATAACAACCTTTGATTCTGGTTTCATCTCCAATAAAATCGAAATCATTTCTGAATTTTTCATCTGACTCGCTTTTACTTTCACCTCCTTTGTCATTTCCTCGTACATCTCTGCACCTTCATCTTCGGTGACTTTTCCGTCTGACTTCATCGCCTCAACCATCAGACGTGTAAAAGCAATTCTTTGATTGTCATTCTCCATCATCAACCAGCCTTTTCTCACCATATTGGAAAACTCCATGCGTGCTTGGAAAGCTCTGGGGATAAATTTTGTCCAAAAGAGCAACGCGCCTAGAATGATTAAGGCGTTAAACATCAATAAAAAATCTGTGAGAGATGGTTCAGCAAAAGTCATTTTTTTATATCTAAAGGTTGCCTAAATCTACAATACAAATAATAAAAATTATACCTTAGCAGTGTGACTTTAGAAAAATCCAACATGAAATCAAAAGAGCGTGCACTAGCTTTCATGGAGACCCAAAATTGGGCAAATGCACTAAAAGAATGGGAAGTTTGGTTTGCAGAAGCTGAAACATCTCACACTGACTCAGATGCTTTACACGATAGAGCAATCTGTAAATTTCACCTTTCAGACAAAGATTCCGCGATCAAAGATCTAGATGCCGCTGCTCAATTACAACCTGACTACGGATATCGATTCTCTTCTCGCGCTTGGATGAAACAAGCCAATGGCGACACCGATGGTGCAATCTCCGATTATAAAATTGCGATAGAGCTTGAGCCAGATGATGCCATGGCACAAAACAACCTCGGGATGCTAGAGGAGTCACAAGGCTATAAAACTCAAGCTAAAAAACGATTTAAAATTGCTGACAACTCAACAAATAAAATCGTTCCTAAACCTGAGGCACCTGCTCCAAAATCGATTTTTAGCGAAATAAAACATGTTTTTATGAGTCGCGAATCACGAAAAGATTTGGTGAAATTTATCTTAAAAGGGTTTACCTTAAAGGATTAAATCAACCTTTCATCGTGTCTCAAAAACATTTACCTACACTAAGCGCGTCTTCATTTTTAGAAGATTTAGCCAGTACTGTTCTGAAAAACGAGAACATGGGTTCATGTGCTGTAGTTCTGCCCAGCTTCAGAGCTGTTACTACATTTAAAAGAGTAATTACACGACAAGCCACAAAAGCGTGTCGGATGCCTCAAGTCATGACTTTAGGAGCATTTATGGAAGGAAGTGGGGATTTTCAAATCGCTGATAATCTAGAAGTTTTAGCGAGATTGTATCAGGTGCAGTTAGCGTCTAATTTAGAAAAAAAAGATTTTGGGTTGTTTTTGAATTGGGGTTCAGTAGCACTTGCGGACTTCCACCAGATTGATCATCACATGAAAGATGCTCATCAGGTTTTTAAAAATCTTAGAGACATTAAAGAAATTGAGGAGTGGAGTTTTGACAATGCGAACGAACTGACTGAAGCCCAAATCTCTTTTATGCATCAGTGGGATCGACTTCCTCACCTTTACAAAGATCTCCATGATAGATTGAAGAAAGACGGCATGACGACAAAGGCCATGCTCAGCTGGGAGGTTGCTAAAAAAGGAGATGTTCAAAAATACATGAACGTTTATGCCGCAGGACTTGCAGCGATTACACCAAGCGAAAAATTGTATCTCACAAAATGGCACGAGGCTGGAAAGCTTTTTTACCTTCCAGATGCTGATATCTCATATGTCCATGACGCTCATATTGAAGCCGGATATTTTATTAGAGATCTGAGTGAATTTCCTTGCAACATACCAGATAAAATCGCTCAATCACCTCCAGAGCTTGAAATCACAAGATGCAGTTCTGTAATGAGTTCTTGTCAACTTGTTCGCCAAATTGTACTCGAGCTCAGCGAAGATGATAAAAACAAAACTGTCATTGTATTGCCCGATGCCGGAACTCTTCCTGTATTGTTACAAGCACTCCCAAACAATGACGTGGGATACAATGTGACCATGGGGGTAAGTCTTCGAGAAACACCTATCTCACCATTCTTAAATCTTATTCAAAGAATGACATCAAGGCCTGACAGTGGATGGAGATTCGAAGAGCTTGTTTCTCTGTCAAGCCAACAAGTTGTTTTAGAATATACTGCAAAGATCAATTTATTTAAATCTGACTCCACAAATTCGTTACACCAGTTAGCAAAAAGGAATTCAGGTTGGGTAAACATGAAGACGATCGAAGAGGTTTCTGAGGGAGCTTTTTATTCTCTTTTACTAGATCTTGAACCCTTAAAAGCACCAGGAGCAAAAGAATTTCTTCAAGGACTGGATGATTTCTCACGGAAAATAGAAAAAAACCTTCAGCAAAGTAAGAACCCTTGGGTTAGAGCTGGGTGGACGAGTGTTAGGAAAGTGGTAAGCATCATGCTGCGCCTCCAATCTGACCTTAATCCCTGTAACAGCGCGAGTGATGTTCGGGCTTTGATGCACAAACTTCTTGGAGGTGAGAAAGTTAACCTGATCGGCGAACCCGCAAGAGGATTGCAAATTATGGGCCTGACAGAGACACGAGCGTTAGACTATGACAGAGTCATTATCATGGATTGCAACGAAGGAATTCTCCCTAAGAATGAAATGGTTGACAGCTATTTACCTGCAGATTTAAAGCATTCAATCAACATGCCCGGGAGACATGAACGAGAGGCTGCATATGCTTACAGCGTGTACCGACTTTTAAATCGCTCCAAAAAAATTCAACTTCTAACCCGAACAAACGGGAAAGATTCCAATGAAGTGAGCAGATATATTCTACAGTTTCAACATTCATATAAACCCACAATGGGAAAACTTGGGGAGTCAACTTTCAGTATGCCCAGCCCTCAAGCAAGACCTGAAATACCCGCAATGAAGCTGACTGAAAAAATGAAAGGAAGAATTGATCTTTGGGCAAAAGAAGGAATCTCACCCTCGGCGCTCAACAAACTACTCTCTTGTGAAAGAAACTTTATTTACAGATATTTACTCAGACTCCTAGAACCAAATGAACTGGAAGAAAGTATTGAGAGCAGCACTCTAGGCTCAATTGTGCACCATGTATTCGAACATGGATTAGATGACGCTCTCCATCAAACACTACAACCTCACCATCTCAAATCCATTCTAGAGAATGTAGATGATTTTCTAAACAAAGCCGTTGAACACTGCTATAAACATGGAGTTGCTGACAATGGTGAAAATTTATTGTTAATACGGTCGGCAAAGTCAACGATTAAGAAGATTGTAAACCAAGAACTGCTAGAATTAAAAAAGAGCAATGCGGAATCCATTACCATTACAGGGCTAGAAGATGAGTTTCAAGCCACATACCACTTGGATGATGGAGGGAAAGTTAAGTTTTTCGGGTATGCAGACCGGCTAGAAAAGGTGGGTGGAGTCACCCGAGTTGTTGATTACAAGACCGGAATCACAACCCAAACAGATTTAAATTTAAAGGCCGATTGGGATCTTCAAGATGGAAAGCTTGACAAAGGGAAAGCTTCAAAAGCGCTGCAACTTTTAGTGTATTGTGCTATACTTCTGAATGACGAATCGCTCAAAGAAGTGAAGGCATCCATTCGGTCAGGACGCAACGCACATTCAGGATTACTGAACTTAAAAATTGGAAAACGTACAGAAATAAATCGGGAAGATGTCGAGATGCTCATTGATTGGTTGTCATCTAGGCTTTCTGATTTCAAAGAAGAAGGTCGAGAAATGATCCACAACGAAGAATCTCATTATTGTGAATACTGTGTCGTCCTTGATCCACCAATTGTTGCATATTAAATTGAAGCCTATTCAGAAAAATAAAAAGGTGTTAATCATCACCTACTACTGGCCCCCTTCAGGAGGAGCTGGTGTACAACGCTGGTTAAAATTCTCAAAATATTTACACAAATTTGGATGGGATCCCGTGGTTTTCACACCTGGAAATCCAGATGTCCCTGTGGAGGATGTCACCTTAACAAAAGAAGTCCATGAATCGGTTCACGTTCTGAAAATACCTATTTTTGAGCCTTCAAGGGTCATCTCCTTTTTAGGTGGAAAAAGCTCTACCACACGAATGGGAGCATCTACAAAGTCGAGAAATAAAACCTCATTTCTGAATAGATTTGTTCGTTGGGTAAGAGGGAATGTTTTTATTCCTGATGCAAGAATAACTTGGGTTAAGCCGGCGGTTAAGTTCGCAAACACATGGCTAAGTGAAAATCCAATTGATGCAATCATAACAACAGGACCCCCTCACAGCATGCACCTCATCGGACTGGGTATCAAAAAAGCCAATCCAAATCTGGTGTGGCTCTCTGACTTTAGAGACCCATGGTCTGATATGGACTACTTGGATGACTTTCACATGGGGAAGCGAGCAAAAAACAAACTGATCGCAATGGAGAAAATGGTGGTGCAGTATTCTGATAAAATCATAGTCACTTCTCCTTCTGTCGTAAATACACTTTTAGATCACAGCGACAAGGAAAAGGCAACTTTGATACCTAATGGATGGGATCTAAAAGACTTTCAGAATATTCCAGCTTCCGTGCAAGACTCAACTGTATTTATAATAGGACATTTTGGATCTCTCTATGGCTCGCGCAATGCCCCCGGTTTGTGGCGAGCTGTTAAAAAATGGAATCAATCTGAACAACGCATTAAAATCGAAATTCACCTTGTAGGTTCTGTTGGTGACGAGATCAAGTTAGAGGTAAACAAAGAGAAATACGTGAAGTTCACACCTTCACTAGGTCACAAACAAGCTGTCATTAAAATGATGAATTGCGATGCCCTTCTTTTGGTCCAAAACGCAACAGATGCAGCGCGGAAATGCACTCCCGGTAAAGTCTTTGAATATATCGCTTGTGAAAAACCTCTTCTAAGCATTTGCAATGAACCCAGCGATCTTGCATCGCAGCTAGAAAATTGGGACTTGCCATTTTGTGGTCATGAAGATGAGGACGCCGTCTATGAAATACTGAAACTGATTACCAAAAAAGAGGGGCAACACAAAGCAGATCCTACTCTTTATGAGAGAAAGGCATTAACTCAAAAACTTGCTGCGGAACTGAATATTCTAACCAAGGATCGTTAAACCGACACGCCTAGTCAACTTCCCTCAGCCAATCCTGTGTTCTGAATACGAACCAAATGTATCCTCGGACTTTGAGAACATCTGGCTCTCCGTCTTCTAACCACATTTCACAATCGTAAATAGACCCTTTCTTGGGATCACAGATTGTCCCATCCTTCCACTCCTGAGTATTGTCTTCTGAGACAACCATGTTTCTGACAATTTCCATTCCTAAGGCAGGCTGGTCTTTTCTGTCATCATCACACTTGTCACAATGCGGGGTTTGATCTTCGTCTGGAAGGCGAAACAACTCGACTACAGTACCGAAAAATTGACCGTCACGTTCGACGATGTCAACCACACTTTTAATGCGACCTGTTTCGTCATCAATGGTTTTCCATCGACCTTCAATTGAAGTTTGGGCAAAAGACATTAGTGATGTTAAAAAGAAACATCCAAGAAGAGTAACATGTTTAAATTGAATCATGAAGCGAATTACGTGCTTTTTACACATTATAGCAAGTTGCTCTTCGCTTCATTTCGCGCTTTGTGGATACTCACATTAAATTCAAACCCCAACAGGAGGATAGAGCTATTCGCATTGACCCAAACAAGAAGTAGTAAAAACGTTCCCAAAGAACCATACAACCTGTTGTAGCTGTCTAAATAAGTGATGAAAGCTCCAAACCCCAATGACAGCAGCACAGTTAGCATTGTAGTCATTGTAGCTCCAGGAGTAATTGTTCGCCATTTGTCACGCTCAGGGTTTCCAAAGTGATACAAGATAGAAACTGAGAAATACACAAGAATTAGGGACATTGTCCATCTTGCTATATTGAGCCAAGGCACAAGTTTGCCCGGGAGCAAATCATTGTCGGAAAGCCATGTCAAGCCTTGGCCGCTGAATCCGATAAGCAGTACTGCGATTCCAAGCATAACAACCAAGGTGACTAAAAGCAACAGTGAAATGAGATAGTAAAGAAACGGACTTCCCTTTTTTTCCAACAAATAACTAGCGTTGAACCCTGCTAAAATCGCATTCACACTACTAGAAGCATAAACGACCGTTAAGACAAACCCAACAGATAAAATTGAAACATGGCTTTTGTCAAGGAGATCATTTACGGTTAACTCAAACAAAGACACGGTCTCACATGGGAAGAATAAAAGAAGTGCGTCCATCACATCTTTTGTCTCGAGAGGAGTGTGTGGCAATACACTCAAAAGGAGAATCATCGCTGGAAAAAAGGCGAGCAAAAGACGATAAGAAATGGAGGCTGCTCTAATAGAAACTGAACCGTTAATTAAACCGAGTCCAAAAAACCTAAATACATCATACAGGTTCATACCTTCGACGCCCCAAGGACTAATCGACCGTAAAAACGACTTGGCTTGCTGTATCTTCAAGCTTGAATCAATCCACTTTTTAATCTTATTTGACATGTGTTGTACTCTTCAAACTTAAATCTAAGCTTTTGACAGAATGCGTCATATATCCCATACTTACAAAATCTACTCCTGCTTCTCCGTACCCTCTTACATTGGCAGGTGTGATTCCTCCGGAAGCTTCAAGACACACAAGGTGACTGTACTTTTCAACGGCTTCACTGACTTTCTCAGGATTAAAATTGTCTAGTAAAATACGTTCGATGGATACCCCAGATTTGACTGATGCAGAGATGGCATCCTCAATTTCTGTAAAAGAACGCGTTTCAACAACCAAAGGCAATGATGGCAAATCAGGAGCTCTGTCTCTGAGGTATTGGGCAACCTGATGAATCGCTCCTTCCATGCTGCCTGCAAAATCAACATGATTGTCCTTTAAAAGGATCATGTCGTATAACCCCATTCTGTGATTTACACCCCCACCCAGGACAACGGCCTGTTTCTCAAACGCACGAAGACCAGGCGTTGTTTTTCTTGTATCTAAAACCTGTGTTGGAGTCCCCTCTAAAGTCTTCACCACTTCCGCGGTTCGTGTGGCAATCCCACTCATTCGTTGCATGAAGTTTAAAGCCAAACGCTCCCCTGTTAAAATGTCTCTAGCGGGCCCCTCTAATTCAATGACTACATCACCAAATTTTACAGGACCACCATCTTCGATATTCGATGTAAAACGGATGAGGGGATTCACCTGAAAGAAAACCTCCCTTGCTACTTCAATTCCAGCTAAAACACCGTTTTCTTTGGCTAAAATGTATCCTTTTTGGGACAAGTCGGCTGGAACACTCGACTCAGATGTAACGTCACCTGACCCCACATCTTCTTGTAGTGCAAGTGAAATAAAACTCTTCATATCATCATTAAGCATAGTGTAAAGATACTACCCTAGAAACCGTAACTTCACCCTGTGCAGATTTCAATAATAGCAACAGGAAAAACGAATGCGGTTTGGATTAAAGCCGGGATTGAGGAGTACGCAAAACGAATGAATCGCTATGGGCGATTTGTTCTTGTAGAAACACCCAACTTGAAAAATAAATTTGCAAAGGCCGATTCTAAACGTGTCATGAAAGAAGAGGCGATACTTCAATCGAAAGCACTAGAAAGTGTCGATTACCTTGTTTTGCTAGATGAACACGGAAAACAATACACCTCTGTCGGCTTGTCCACACAAATACAAAAACTTCAAGTTAGGGGACTTAAACATGTTGCATTCCTGATTGGTGGACCCTACGGATTCGACCCTTCCATCAAATCAAGAGCAAACGAACTTTGGGCATTGGGGCCGTTAACGTTTCCACATCAACTCATTCGGATTTTTGCCGTAGAACAAATCTACCGAGCCCATACGATTATCAAAGGAGAACCCTACCACCATCCATAAAAGCCTGCACACAAAAAAAGCCAACCAAAGTTGACTTTTTTAAACAGTATATGTTGTGTTTTTTACTGAGCTAAGATGGTAACGTGGTTGTTGAGGACTTCCACTGTGCCTCCACTAACCTCAAAGGTCAATTCTTCACTGCCTGTTTTTAAAGTAATCTCACCTTTTCTCAAAGTTGTTACTAAGGGAGCGTGATGACTCAGTATCCCTAAACTTCCATCCGTGCCAGGCAAACCTAAATAAGTAGCTTCGCCTTCATAAAGATGCTTGTCCGGTGTAAGAATATCAACTGTCATCGCGATTAAGCTTCTGCCTCTGCAAGCATCCTTTCTCCGTCAGCAATCACCTCTTCAATGGTCCCTTTCAGGTTAAAAGCTGCTTCTGGATACTTGTCTAGGTCACCGTTAAGAATCATTTTAAACCCTTTGATTGTGTCCTCAATTGGCACTAGAACACCCTCGATACCTGTAAACTGAGTAGCTACGTGGAATGGCTGCGACAAGAAACGACTAATACGTCTTGCTCTGTTTACAGCTTGCTTGTCTTCTTCAGACAGCTCATCCATACCTAGAATCGCGATAATATCTTGAAGTTCCTTGTAACGCTGAAGTATCTCTTTCACATCCTCAGCACATTTGTAATGCTCCTCTCCGATCACCTCGGGATTCAAAATTCTAGATGTGGAGTCAAGTGGGTCTACCGCGGGATAAATGCCAAGACTTGCAATCTTACGAGAAAGTACTGTCGTCGCATCAAGGTGGGCGAAAGTAGTCGCAGGGGCCGGGTCAGTAAGGTCGTCTGCAGGAACGTAAACAGCCTGCACAGACGTAATAGAACCACGCTTGGTTGAAGATATACGCTCTTGCATCACTCCCATCTCCGTAGCAAGAGTTGGTTGGTATCCTACAGCTGATGGCATACGTCCTAACAGCGCAGAAACCTCTGATCCAGCCTGTGTGAAACGGAAGATGTTGTCTATGAAAAACAGAATGTCACGTCCTCCTGTCTCCTCGTCTCCATCACGGAAATATTCTGCAACAGTCAAACCTGAAAGTGCAACACGAGCACGAGCACCTGGAGGCTCATTCATTTGACCGAATACTAGAGTCGCTTGCGACTTAACCAATTCTGTTTTATCAACTTTACTTAAATCCCATCCTCCAGCTTCCATACTTTCAACGAAAGCATCACCGTACTTGATGACTCCTGATTCAATCATCTCACGAAGAAGATCGTTACCCTCACGTGTGCGTTCACCTACTCCAGCAAACACAGAGATACCTTCGTATCCCTTAGCGATGTTGTTTATGAGCTCCATGATCAGAACCGTCTTGCCTACTCCAGCTCCACCAAATAGACCGATTTTTCCACCCTTTGAGTATGGCTCAATCAAATCAATCACCTTAATTCCTGTAAAAAGCACTTCAGAAGATGTAGAAAGATCTTCAAACTTGGGTGACAATTGGTGAATGTTGCGACCATGTTTTTTGCTCACATCACCGATTCCGTCAATAGCATCACCCACAACGTTGAAGAGACGACCTTTGATTTCATCACCTGTTGGCATTTGAATACCTGTTCCAGTAGCGCTTACATTCATTCCGCGACTTAAACCTTCTGTGGCATCCATTGAAATAGCACGAATGGTATGTTCACCAATGTGTTTCTGTGTTTCCAAAATGATTTTTGAATCCCCTGCATCAATGACTAGGGCATCTAAAATATTAGGTAACTCGACTCCTTCTGGAAAACGAACGTCTACGACAGGTCCAATAACCTGTGATACGACTCCTTGTTTTGTTGACATGTTGAACGCGTTTAAGCTTGTATAATCGAGTGCAAAAGTACAACACGAGTTGTGAAATTAACACCCAATTTGAGCATAACTTTACAGGCTTGGAAGTTCACCTAAAAATAGAAAGTTTTTACGCGAAAAAACCCATCGTTTTGACCATTGGCACTTTTGACGGGGTTCATGCTGGGCACCGTGCCGTAATTGATGTGTTGAAAGAAAAAGCAGATAAGATTCATGGCGAAACGGCGTTGTTGACTTTTTCTCCACACCCAAGAGTTGTCCTTCATCCAGACAACCACAATCTAAGACTGATTAACACCATGAAGGAGAAGGTATCTCTGCTTGAAAACGCGGGGCTTGACCATCTTATCGTAGCTCACTTCGATACAGAATTATCCCGCCTCAAGCCACTAAATTACGTGCGTAAATTATTGGCTGAAAGCATCCGACCCACGGAGATTGTCATCGGTGATGATCACAGGTTTGGAAGAAATCGTGAAGGTTCTTTCACCAGTCTGAAAGAAATGGGCCTGATGTTTAACTTTAGTGTCACTGCTTTGAACGCTGAAAGAGTTCAAGAAATACGCGTGAGCAGCACCAAAGTAAGAGCGGCGATTTCTGAAGGTAAGGTGGAGCATGCAACTGAATTGTTGGGACAACCTTTTCCTTTGTCAGGAACAGTCGTTGAAGGTGACCAACTTGGACAAACAATCGACTTTCCTACAGCCAACATCGAAATTACTGACCCATTAAAAATTATCCCTATGAATGGCGTTTATGCTGTTTGGACAAGAATCGACGGTGATTGCTGGATGCATGGCATGATGAATATCGGATGCAGACCGTCCGTTACGAAAACAACCCCCATAAAAACCACCATTGAAGTTAACATTATCGGATACTCAGGCGACTGCTATGGAAAGCCGATTGAAGTTCGTTTGGTGAAGAGGCTCAGAAACGAGATGGTGTTTCATGGACTGCATGAACTGAAAACAGCGTTAAGTAAAGATAGAGAGGAAACGATATCACTCTTACAACATCAAGCCCCACCCGCACTATGAGTTCCTGTAAAGAAATTGGAATAACACTAGCGATGGTCATGCACTTTGCTTTAACGCACTACCATACTCAAACAGAATACACATCCATAGAATCTGCAATACAAGCTCAGAATTCTGGAGAAATCATTCTTGTGTTAGATTTAAAAAAGCAGAAGCTGACCAGCGTGCCCAATGAAATTAAGAGCTTTACCGAGCTTATTGAATTGCGCCTCGATAAAAATCGAATTCAAAATCTACCTGAGTGGCTTAGCGATTTGACCCGTCTCGAGATTTTCTCTGCAGAAAGAAACCGGCTTGTCGAAATTCCAAGTGTCATTCTAGAGTTGAAAAATTTAAAGGAACTTTACCTTGGAGACAACCTTATCACCGTCATCCCGATCGACATCGATGTCATGGAAAACCTTGAGTGGCTTGGCCTTTGGTCAAATCTAATCAGAATCTTTCCGAGTTCACTAAGCGACATGCCCAAGCTTAAAACTTTAGACATTCTTTACAACGACATGACTTATTTAGAACAAACATGGCTTCTATAGCTACTTCCCAGCATCAATGTTGAGCTCTCCGAACCATGTCATTGCAAGTTAGATGACGAATAATAAAAAGTTCAGAATTGTAATTACTGGAGTAGAGAACTCAGGTAAATCCACCTTAATTAAACCACTTGCAGAAAAATTCAATTGGCCCTTCGTCCTTGAATTGTGTCGTGAAAACTCAGATGTTCTGAATGGAACTGAAACATTTGAAACTTTACAAGACTTACATCGATTGGAAGAAAAAAGATGCAAAGAGTTGACAAAAACCACCTCTGCAAAAGGAATCTTCTGTGATACTGCGGGCATTGTTCTTGACTTTTGGTCAGAGTCTGTTTTTGGGAAACGGGTCACGACAGAGACATCTTCAAAAAAAATAGATTTATACTTGCTTTGTGAAACCATCGAAAAATGGGAAGAAGACCCCATACGACTTCTCCCAAACCACAAGGATCGAATAGAAAAAAACAATGAGTTTAGAACTCGTTTAGATCAAGAAAAAGCTCCTTACATCTACATTCCTGTGATGCCTTTAAAAGAAAGAGTTGAATTTGCAGAACAAAAAATAAAGGAGATTCTACATGTTTAAAACCAAAGCTCAAGTCATTGAGATCATCGCTGTTACTTTCTCCGTGGCATACACTTGGATGTACTTAAAAGGGCACCTCCCTTGGGCATTCATACCAGCCGCAATGGGAGCTGCGTTATTTGCGTATATCTGCTGGAATAAAAAAATCTACGCGGAAAGCGTTCTCCAGGTTTTCTATATTGGACTTGCAGGGCTAGGACTGTTCGGGTATGGAAATAACGCGCCCGTTTCCGGTTTGTTTCACCTTGTTTTGATATCAGGTGCTGCTGTCGGAACACTTACACTTGCTGCAGTACTTTCAAGAACCACCGATGCAAAGTTGCCACTCTTAGATGCATTTACCACTGTGTTTAGTTTAGCGGCTACATGGCTGATGGTAAACATGGTACACGAAAACTGGTTGTACTGGATTGTGATTGACACCGTATCGATTTATTTGTATGCAAAAAGAGGACTCAAGCTAAGCTCGGTCCTCTTTGTATTGTATCTTCTGTTAGCTCTTGATGGTTATTTCGATGCCATTTCGATCTTCTAACAGTTCCGTCTATCGAATGATGAACTTCACGGGTATCGTATATTGTACACTGACGCTTTTTCCTCTCTGTTGCCCTGGATCAAATCGCGGAAGTGTTTCTACAACCCTCTGTGCTTCTTTGTCTAGGCGTTGATCCACTTCTCGCAAGACTTTTACATCCTTCACATAGCCGTCTCTACCGACAACAAAATAGACGAATACAGTCCCTTGAATTCCTGCGTCTTTAGCGATGTGTGGATACTTCGTGTTTTTAGAAACATACCGAATAATCTCCATCTGCGTACACTGGTGACGTTCATCTCCACGCAGATCCTTACAAGCTGGAAGTGCAGGCATGTTTTCAACAATCATAAATGGCGTGTCATCATCAACATCATCGTCATCTTCAATGATTTCTATGTCAGTGTCGTCATCTAACTCAATATCTTCGATTTCAAGTTCGATTTCTATCTCCTCTTCATCATCTACAATCTCAATAACAGTTGTTTGTTGAGGAGGTGGTGGTGGAGGTGGGGGCGTCACCACATTGACCGGGATTTCTTCATCTTCAAGAAGATCCGCTTCAAAATTAATTGCCTGTCTTACGAGTACTTCATAGTTCGTCCATGAAATGGCTACTAAGATGAATGCCAAAGAGGCAATAAATCCAAGTGCACGCCAAGTTGATCGCTTGTTTTCTAGGTCTGCTTTGGGTGTTTTCCTGCTAATCATTTTTGTGATGTTCTACGGTTCGAAATTACGGAATCAGGGGGGATTACACCGGGGAAAACCCCATACACTGTTCGGAAAATTAAAAATCCCAACAACAATCCAACGCTATCTGCAACTATATCAAGGAGTTCAGCCGCTCTTCCAGCTCTTAATTCTTGCTGTAAGAATTCAAGTATTGTGCCAAAAACAGAACCCACAACAAAGATTAATGTCATTAATCGGTAGTTTAAACCGGTGAATACACGGAGTTTTGAAAGAGATATTGACATTGACAGAGCTAACATGGCAAAAGCGAGCACATGTATCACCTTGTCAATGTGGTATGTCGACCACCATGATGATCCAGCCAAATCATTTCCTGGCAAAAGCAACAAAAAAATGAGAATGAGCAAAACAGAAAGCAGTGGACACAAGACTCTCAATATTCCACTCTTCTTCACTTTGTATTTCCTTTGTGACAACTATTATAATTTCAACCTGAAAAAATTTCTACTCACCGATGGCAACCCTGTATGCATCAGCGTCCATGAGGGAATCAAAATCTGCAACATTTGAGACTTTGATTTTCACAATCCAGCCATCTCCAAATGGATCTGAATTGATCAAAGCGGGATCGTCTTCCAATGCAGGGTTAAATTCAATCACTTCGCCCGACATAGGTAAAATCAAATCACTCACAGTCTTCACGGCTTCAATGGTTCCGAACACTTCATCAGCATCCAAATTCTCGCCTTCTGTCTCCACCTCAACAAACACAATATCCCCAAGTTCTCCTTGCGCGAAATCTGTCACACCGACAGTAGCAATGTCGCCATCTAGCTTAGCCCATTCGTGATCGGCTGTGTATCTTAAATCTGAAGGAACTTCCATTTTACTAAGTTTTTCGCAAAAATATACTATTGTGTAAGATTAAATCGAATTGCAACGCCTGAATTAATATTCGAAGTGTTAAATGACGTTGAAATCTTCGCTTTTGTGATTTGTTGATCATAAAAAGCACGCAAAGTAACTTTATCACTAATCTCAAGATCTCCAGAAAGCTTAATGGAAATAAGTGTTTGACCCGCTGTAACTTGATTTTGTCTCTCGACCATTTTTCGGATCACGGTACTGTTGTCGCGAATGTTTATGTCACATCGAATCAACAAGTCTGTTTCCTTAAACATTTTTATCGGTAGCTTTCCATAGGTCTTCATAAACGGATTTCGCACATCTGCGAACTTGTAGCCAACACCGATTACTACGCCTTTGCTTTTGGTCTCTGTGATTTGATAATTGGCAAGCCCAAAACTTACGTTTCTATCTCGTGTAATCTCGACCTTTACCTGGGGTTCATTGTCTGAAGCAGTTTTGATGGTCATATCTAAACCAATCAGCGGAGACAGTTGCTCTGTGATGCTTACAGTATTAAATTGACGTTGAGATACCCAGTTTGAGTAATCTCCATTGTCCATCGCTGTAGGCAACCCACTGCCATCTTCTGTGTACTGAAGATTTGTAGTGTACGATGTACTCATCGTTGATCGGTATGTATGCGACAGATTAAACCTTCTGAATGTCTTTTTCAAAGATGGGATTTTACTGAGACCATCGTAGGTAATTCTCCAATTGGGTGCTACTGGAGCTTTAAAAACATCCAATGCAACTTTACTTGGGTCTATCCCTAAATAAGCACTCATGAAAGCAGGGATGGCTACCTCTTGTGAAGTAGGACCCCAACCTTGATAATACCCCGTTGGATTGGATTCATCTAAATTGTAAGTGTCGTCATTTAAACGAGATGAAATAACCAATCTATTTAAAAGCAAATCATCCCAAATTTCGGAGTTGTATTCCTCATCGTCATCCATAAATGCCGTAGGCCAAGACATCACTG
>MDSY01067871.1_pt1 | contig 15714 bp, 21 predicted proteins | sample 811131 | NCBI WGS metagenome assembly MDSY01 (sample SAMN05326643, study PRJNA326480) | marine metagenome | isolation source: seawater | place: Atlantic Ocean: South West | collected 2010
AAAGACCATTTGCCATTTCTTTTTTAGAGCCATTGACTGATACGGAGTATTTTTTTTTTAATTGTTTTAAATCATTTGTATTTGTTTTCGTTTTTTTCATTTTTTTGGTAGAATTTTTCTTTTTTAATACATTGATTTTTTTCCATCGTTGTATTCCAGATGAAGTGGTATCAATTATCCACATATTTCCATCATTACCTCTTTTTTTAGTTCCTTTTTTAAATTTTGTTGCACTTTGACTAGGTGCTTTTCTATTTGTCATATATAATAATAAGAAAAAAGATTGTGTCTTGTTTAATATAATAAAAATAAAAATTGACTTGTAAATATATTTAAATCATATGCAATAAAATAGTCCTTAACATTAATTGCGCCAATAGAAAAAAAAGATATAATTTGGGTTTTATATGAATTTTGAAGAATACTAATACGCTGTTTTAGATTATTATTTTTTACAAATCTTAATGCATATACAGTCGGTAATGTAAGAGGCATGATATAGTTCACTTTTAAATTATCTTTATATAATTTATTCTGTGTATAATATATGCCAGAGCCAAGTGATACATTATTATATAATAGAATAAAGAAGCAAGTATATAAAAAAATACCAAAACACAGTGCGTATAGAAGTGGTATAGTAGTTCAGAAGTATAAAATAAGTTTTAAAAAAAAATATGGAAACAAGAGTCCTTATAAAGGAAATTATACGAAGAAAAAAGGATTAAGTCGATGGTTTGATGAAAAGTGGGTAAATCAGCGTGGAGAAGTAGGTTATAAATATAAAAATGATATATATCGTCCAAGTAAGAGAATTACAAAGAAAACCCCAACAACCCATAAGGAATTAACAAAAAAGCAAATAAAAAAAGCTCGTAAAGAAAAATATACAAAAGGACGAGTTTACAGATTTAAGAGAAAAACACAAAAAGGAGGAAAGATATTTAAAGAATATCCCGACTTTAAGCCAAATTTATCACCAAGAGAAATATTTTCATTAGGCAGTTTTGGTGGAACTTATTGGAGGCCTATTTATTCAAACGTTACAAAAAAACACTATAAAAACATACATAAAAAATATCCAAAATCTTGGTGGAAAAATATTCCAGAAAAGAAATTAAGTCAATCAAAATATGATAAATCTATAAATAAATATAAGGTAAAAGTAGGAACTACTTTAGATTTTTGGGAATCCAAAAAATGGATTAGTAAATACAATCCGTATGGATGGATGCATTGGTATTGTGATTTTTATAATGGTAAAAAAAGTCCAGATGATGAGCGGCAAATAAAGCGTTGGTTAGGATTAGCTGGTCCTCGCGGACGATTTATGAGATTTTTAGTAACTCAAATATTAAAAAAAAAAGGAAAATGGAATGATGAGTCAATTAGTCCAAAAATACGTCAAGTATTGCAGCATTGGGGATATAAATTGACAAAAGCAGACTTTGACAGAGAAATAAAACGGCGAAAAAAAAATAGGCTATTATAATATGTATGACATTATTATAATAGGCGGAGGAGCATCGGGATTATATTGTGGATTACAATTATGTAAAAAATATAAAATATTATTATTAGATGATAGAGACTACTTGGGTGGACGTATTCATAGTCATAAAAATCCATCCTATGAAATAGGCGCGGCGCGATATCATAATAAACAGCATCATTTATGTAAATTAATAAAAAAATATAAATTAACTGGATATCCACTATCAAAAGAGGTGGATTTTATACATACAAAACATGAGTATATTCCATGTGGAATGGATTTTTTTCATAATGCAATTCAAGATGTATTAAATAAATCTAAATCATTGAGTAAAAAATATTTACAGTCTATTACATTTAAAAATTTATGTAAAAAATTTTATAGTAATTCAGATGTGAATTTTTTAATAGATGTATTTGGATATAAAAGCGAGTTTATAGATTTAAATGCTTATGAAGGATGTAATACATTTTCTAGAGATTTTGGAAATCAACAATATTTTGTTATTGGTGAAGGTATGGGAACATTATGTGAAAAAATGGGTGATGACATTAAAAAAAATAAAGGAGAAATAAAGTTAAATAGTCTAGTAACAAGTGTTACACAATGTCATGACCATTATAGTGTAAAAGTAGATTCTAAAAGCTTTGATGGTAAAAAGATAATATTTGCAATAAAACCACATCAAATGAAACAATTTCATGTATTAAGTCCCGTATTTTCAAATTTAAATTCGGTAGGTGCAGGAAAATTATTACGAATATATGCTACATTTCCAATTGATTCAACACATGGTGTATGGTTCAAAGGTATGAAAAGAACTACTACAAATTCTTTTTTAAGACATATTATTCCAATATCAGAAGAATCTGGTTTAATTATGATATCATATACAGATGGTCCGGATGTGGATAAGTTTTTAAAGAAGAAGCATACATTAATGCATGATAAACATATAGAGCATATGGTGATGGATGAGTGTAGAAAATTGTTTAAAGACATAGAAATTCCTAAACCATTATATTTTAACTCTCATTATTGGTCACATGGAGCTCATTTTTGGAAAGTGGGATATGATTCCGATAAAATAATAAATGAAATGATACATCCCGTTAGAAATATATATACATGTGGTGAAGGATTTTCAAAAAAACAAGCGTGGGTTGAAGGAGCATTAGAAAGTGCAGAATTGGTGATTCGTAAATTATTATGATAAACATTATTTTTTATTACCTCGAATTAACCAAGAACTAGACTGTATTTTTTCACCAAATTCATATCTTAATTCAATGCCTCTTTTATTGCAGATTTCGGTTTCAGGTATAGTATTGTTATTTTGGTCACCACCATTGCAAAAGTAGTGAGGTTTTGGTTCAATTGTTTCGAGTGTTTTACATACAGTTCTATCATTATCAATTGATTTGACAACTATATCAACACATCGAAGTTCTTTAATGATTTTGATTCTTTCGTCTACAGGCATAAATGGTTTACCTTTTTTGAGTATTGCCTGTGTATCATTATTAACAATTACCATTAATTTATCTCCAATTTTTTTAGACATTTTAATTCATAATAAATAGATTAGAATTATAAAATTGAAGAGATAATATAGCTTTAAGTATATCAGCAACTAAAATAAGAAAATGCATATCTTCATGAGTGCTCCAAATATTTTTTATATGATGTGGAAAATAAATTGGTTCTATTACAGGAACATTTAAATTTGTATTATCTACTAAAGTTCCACAATAAAATGCAATTGTATATACAGTTAACATAAGCATCCATAATATATTATATTTCACCGATTTACCAGATATATAAAATACATATATGCTGTATAATGCTATAATAGAATGTCTTATGATAGAAACTGTGTGCTTTGTATTTTTATGATATATTTTTTGTATTGCTATTAATATAATATTAATACAAACTAATCCTATTGCAATGTATAATTCGTTATATAATCCTAGTCCATATTTATTCGCATAAACAGTAATTCCTGAATGTATTGATAGTGGTATAATAATCAAATCAATATTATGTATTGTATTTAAATTATTTTCTGATTTAAATGGATATAAATGATATATGGCAGATATAAAATATATACAAAATTTACCAATTAAAAAAAGAAATACTTCTTGATTTTTATTATAATAAAAAGAATAAATCAATAATATAGAAATAATATAAGTTGTAATTCCGTGAAGTATTCCCCTATATTTAGGTTTAGGTTTTTTATCAATATAATAATTAAAGTTAGTTTTTGCCATGGTTATATTTTTTATTATATTTTTCCATATAGTGCTATATAGAGTTTTATTTAAAAAATAAATACAATATATGTATGAAATGTATATAATAATATGAATCATACTTAAATATTGAAATATGTTTTTAATTATTATATTGAAGTATATATATGAGTCCAAAGCCAGAAGATATATATACGGCATTAAAAGGTGTAAAATTCTTAGATTTAAATAAAACAAGAAAAAATGTGGTAAAATTAAATGCAAGAAGTATAGGTAAAAAACCAACTAGAAAAGCTTTAGATATGGTTAGAGACAAAATATCTTCAAGTAAAAAAGCGCGTTTTAGTGGCGTATTTGGTAAAATAGCAAATCCAACTTCAAAATGGAAACCAGTGCAAAGCGCATTATCTAGAAAATATCCGAAAGTGCATAAAATGTTATTTGCCTATGTAAAAGCTCATGCTCCTCCAGGATTTAAATTTGATTGTATTACGGTGAATCATAATTTAAAATGTAAAAAACACGTAGACTCGAAAAATTCACCGGTGTCTCTAATTACAGCTGTAGGGAATTATACAGGAGGGGAATTATGTTTACAAGACCCTAAAAGTAAAAAAATAAAAGTATGTGATACGAAAAATAAATTTTTGTTATATAATGGAAAAGAGTGGAAACATTGGAATAAAACAATAAAAGGAGACAAATACAGTATTATAGCGTATTATAGATATGGAAAAGGTAAAGATAATATTCCTCCAACTGAACCAAAATGGATTAAATAAAGTATAAATTTATTTTTTATAGTTTATTTATATTTGTCACATAAAGCCGGGTAAATTTCACCATTTTTTTTAACAGCGGCTCTTCTTTCTAAAGCTCGTTTTACTGCCGTATTTTGAGCACCAACTCCAGCACCAGGTTGATACTTATTTTCAATACTTAATCGGGATGTAAAAAAAAGATTGCGCATTTTTAAAGGAGTAACTCTTTCCATTATATATAATATAAATATTATATAAAATTACGATATACGTTTAGTAGGAATATTAGCTGAAACAACATAAATAGAATTTTCGGTAACAATAATAAATTCTTCATCTACTTTAAAAATCTTCGCAATAGGACTAGTATATTCATCTTCACTTTTTACTAGTAATTTTTCATCATTGTCTCTTACACCAATCAGTGCATTTTTATCGCAACTAGAAGTCCAATAATCCAGTAAAATAGGTTTATCATCAACAAGTGCAAGACGACATGCATGTTGCATAATTTTGTCGCTAGGAAGCTTATAACTTTCTTCTTCAGCCATTTGTATAATTATGAAGACCACCTTTAAATAGTAATATTGATTAAATACTTATCTCAAATTAAATATATAGATGAATAAAAATATAAATATCACAAATAAAACAAATTATAAACGAGTATGCTACGATTCTTTAAATGATGTAGTAGACTCTTTTATAAATATATTGAATAATTTTGTAGTAGATTTTACTAAATCAACGAATTTATCAATGTATAATCATAATTTTATTTTAAAGAAAGGCGCTTATTGTATACGAAACATATTTAGTCTATATATAAATGCATCCAATAATTTAGAATTAACCGAAATGGTAACAAATAATGCATTACTTTATTATATTGAATTTATAGGTCAAATTCATAAAACAAATATTACGGATTTAGATTCAAAGGATGTATTATTTTTTGTTTATAAAAAAACAATATTTGATATGATAAAAACAAATAATAAATATATACATGATGTTAAATTTAATGCGATTATTCGCTTATATATATATTTATGTTTAGAAATAAAGTGCTCTAGATTAGAAGAATGGTTGTGTATTATTAAAAAAATAAACACTATACAACATTTGAATCATTTATATGATATAATTGTTCTAAATCATAGTGAAAAAGATTTAGATATATTATTGGATAATTTAAATCAAATACAATGGGATAAATCATACCATATACAACCATTATCATTTCCATTAAGGATTATATATAGATAGTTAGCTTTCTTTTTTTTTTACTTGATTGTTTTTTTTGTGAAGGTATAGAATCACATGATATATTGATAAATTCCTTTTTAAAAATATCACTAAGATATTCATATACTTTAAATAAAATATCATCTTCACATTTACCAACAATTAAAACACTACCAGTTCTAAATATCATAAATGATATTTTTCCACCATCATCTAAGGGATATTTACATTGGATACCTGGATAACTACATGGATCATAATTACTGTTAATACGATATTTATATTTTAAAATATTATGAAACTTTTCTCGGTCTAAATAATAATTACAAGTAAAATTAGAATTTACTAAAACAGTTTCTGATTTATTTTCAATAAATTCTATTTTATTTGCAATATATGGTTGTATTATTTGAATCAATAATTGAATGGCTTTTTCAAACATTTCATTTGTTTGAATTCCCGGAATTTCTAATTTACCCGTATTAAATACTTTAATATGTATTTCTTTGAATGTGTTTTCTATTTTTATTCTTAGTATTACGACGAAGCAATTGTAAAATGCACTCTTTTCTTTTGAGCGATTATTTAAAATATCTTTTTTACATAATCCAACACTTATTTTACGCACATCTTTAAATGAAATTCTTCCTGTAGGATTATTTATCTGAGTTATTATTTTAGTACATGTAACCTGTTCACGATTTGTTTTTTCAATTATTTCATCTACTTGAGATTTTGTAGTGGAGTTAAATTTCATTTGTTTTTTAACTACACCTTCATATGGAGTATCGTAAGGCATTACATTAATATTCCAAAATACATCATATAAATGTATAGTTTGGTTTAAGTAGGCTATTTTTGTTTTAGTAGATATATATATATTAGAGCATTTAGGCGGTTCTCTTATATTTTGTTCTTTATCCATTATATCTGATGTATTTGTTTTTCCAGATAAAAATAGCTCCCACTCATCATTAATATCTAATGTTTGCATAAGTAACTTAATTATAATTCTTTAAATTATCTTTCAATTATTTTCTAAATAGTTATTATTGATGTTTACACAAACACCATGTAAAATAACAAGTGCTTATGATTTAGAGTTATTTAAAAGCTATTCATTACAAGGAAAAAATTTTGACCCAAATAAAATAAATAAGTCAAATTACTGGAATAATCGGTTATTACACAGATTAAATAAATATTATGATTTTGAAAGTGATAAAAAATCTTTTAAAAAAGTAACAAAATAGCTTATAATTTCATAATCTTTATATTCTTTAGAATGACAAACTTGTTCCATAAAATCTAAGCACAAAGAGTTTATATTATTAGGATAAGTGTATAACAAAAATATAAAATAATTTTCAAAAAAGCTTTGCGGATTAATTTTATATCGCAAACAAAAAGATTCAATATATTTTATACAAGATTGTATTGTATTATTTTGTAAATAACACGTAAGTTCTATCATATTTTGTTTATTAATTGAAAATATACTATTATGTTTATTAGATTGCATATAATTTATCATACTTCGTATATCTGAATTAAATTTTGTTTTAATTTCTTCAATTTTTTTTTTGGGGTATTTTGTATTTTCTAATTTATTTATGTTTCCCAGAAATTGGGTAAGTTCAGTTGAATTTGTATTATTAAATCTTATTTTAACAAATTCATATTGAAGTGGAATTATAATTTTACTAATATAATTACACATTAAACAAAATCGAATATTGGGAGTTTGCTTATGAATTAATATTTTTAATGCGTGTTGAGCACTCTTTGTCATATGATCTACTTCATCTAATACAACAAATTTTGGACCAGTAATAAAAAATGATTTTGAATTTGTAAATTGATATAACTGATTTCGAATGATATCAATACCTCTTTCATCGGATGCGTTTAAATGAATAATAAGTTGTTTATTTCTAACGCCATATTTATCTTGATACGCATTAATTAAATTAATAATAGTAGTTGTTTTACCTGTTCCCGGGGGACCATATAATAAAATATTTGGAAAATAGTTTTGTTTTAGTATATTATCAAAGAGCTGTTTATTGATGGAATCAAATACAATATTATGCAAATCTTTTGGACGATATTTTTCCACCCAAGGTATTTTATTTACGTTGGAACTCTTTTTCATAAATTAATTAATGAAAGTATTTAAATTAATATAATTATAGATAATTATAATGCCAAGAAAAAAGGCGACTGATACGGAGAATGCACCAGTTAAAATACCAAAAAAAAGAGGACGAAAGCCAAAAGGGGGTAAAATTGTAGACAAAGATATTGTAATTAACAATGATATCAATTTATTTTCTAATGTAATTGTTCATTTAAAATGCACTAACGAAGATTTAACAAATGAACCGGATTTTCTTTCAGAAATGCAGTATAATCCAGAAATAGAATCCATCGAATCATATTCTATAAATAATAATAAGTTAGGGTATGAATTATTAAATAATACAAATGAAGTGGTAGATAATAATGTAACATTAACAGAATCTAAACCAAATAATGAGGAAGATATAAAAATGAAAACCATTTGGAAAAAGATTCGAGACTTAGATATGTTATACAAAATAAATATGATTGATAAAAAGTCTGCATGCTTTTGGTGCACATGTGATTATGATAATCCTAGCGTATATATACCAAAAATGTTTATGAATGAAAAATATCATGTATATGGTAATTTTTGTAGTCCAGAATGTGCTTGCGCTTATTTATTTAATGAGCATTTGAATGATTCTATTAAATTTGAGCGTTATCATTTATTAAATTATATTTATTGTAAAATATATGATTATAATCGTAATATAAAACCGGCTCCCAATCCATTTTATGTATTAGATAAATTTATGGGTAATCTATCTATTCAAGAATATAGAAAGCTGTTATTTAATGAAAGGCTTTTATTAGTAATAGATAAACCATTGACTAAAATAATGCCAGAATTACATGAAGATAATAATGAACATAATATGATGGGTGATTATAAGTATATGTTAAAAAGAAAATCCGAAAAAATAGTGAAAAAAGATATCGTATCCAAACAGTTTCAAATAAATTAATATATTTTTATGTATGTATTAATTTATTAAAGATTTTGCTACTTTTTCAAAGTATTTTTTACTGGCAATATGTGTTTTTGAAAATAAATTACAATAAAATAAATAAGCATCATATACGTTTCTATTTTCTTCCACATTTTGTTTATATTCAGTTATTGCAGTAATAATGTCGCTTTGTTTATCCCATAAATCGCAATTGATGTTTAAAATATACTTATCTTGTTCGATAGTAATAGATGGATAAAAATGCTTTATGAGTTCTAATAGTGTAAATTCATCCATAGATTGCTTACTGTGTTTTAAAAATAAATCTACTATTTCACTTAATTTGAATTCATTTTCGGATGTATCATCTATGGAAATGTGTTTGTCCCAAAACTGTTGAAAGGTTGAAACAACTGGAAGTTGTAAGCTTGTAATATTTAGATATTTATTTCCATCTTCTTCAAATGTAAATAATGCTCGTAATTCTTGTTTTAATTGATTCGATGAACAAATACTAGGAAGTTTATGTTTTGCAAGATATTTTTTCCAAATAAAAATCATGTTTTTTTCTTTAATATAACTGTCTGTTGTTTGAATAAACATTGTGCTAAACTGTTTGACAATAGAAGTCAATGTGTTATTTTTTAAAAAACATGAATATGAAGCCAGATTTTGATGGCGTGCATAAGTTAAAAAGTGGTCTGCGTTTTTATAACGAGCACTGTAATGACATGACACGCATAATAATTCAATAATGTTTTTTTGAAATCCACTGTAAAATTGCATATTGATGGGGTTAATTTCTACAAGTCGACAGTCTGTGTAATTATGGTCATGATATTTATATTTAAATAAGGAATTGACATAAATATTATTAAATTGTCTTTTGATAGCTTCATCTATGACGCTTATAAAATCTTTAGCATGAAATGGCAAAAAATAAAGCAAGGATTGTGTCTTTTTCAAAATACAATCCCCCAATATGGTTAAAAAATATTTTGCGTGTGTTTTAGTTTTGAATACATTAGGATAGAGACAACTTAATACGCATTGTATGGTAGTTGTCTCTGGTATGGATAAGAAGAGCGAGCGCTCCCGAATTTGTTTTAATACATAATTGGGCATCTTATGTTTTTGAGAATAAAGCTCATGTTCGGTATTTATTAATGTTAGAATTTCATGATGAATATTATCACATGAGCAAGGAATATAGGAGTTATTTAGTAAATAATATTGTTCGTTTTGAGAACAATAATAATAGGGTTTATTGGAAAGAAACTGCATTACAAATTGTTTTTTTTGTTTGTCTGTTTCCGCTCGAATTCTCTTTCTTTCTTCATGATTTAGGTAAATGGTTTCAAGGAGATTTTCCAAATTTACATTAATATGATGATTTAATTTTTGAGTCATGTATTCATTGTCTTTGTATTTATCCATAAGGCTTTCTATTTTGGAAAACATTTCTTTCTGCATATATTAAAAATAAGTGTATGGTTTTAAATCCTATTTATATATTTTTTTAATCTTACTATATAGTAAGGGGATGAAAACAAAACGGAATAATAGAGGCAATAAAAACAGAAAGACGATGAAAGGTGGCGGTGATAACTCCCGAGCAGAGGAAAATCTAAATACTGGTGTTAATGGTGTTTTTTGGAAAAAGGGGCATGGCGAAGGTATACTTGGTTCGAAAGGATGGAGAACACGAAAATATGAATTGAAAAAAGTGAATGCACCAGATAAAGAATATCAGCTCAAATATTATGATGGGAAAAAAGAGAAAGGTATAATAAATTTTAATGAAAATGATATTGAAGAAAAATTATTAGAACAGCAGAAAGAAAAAGAGTATTTATCTGGAGAGATAACGGATAATCCTGCTGAAGCCGTAAATTTAGGTAATGAAGATTATTTTAAGACACATAAAATGTATCGTATAAGTGGTATCAGCGAAAAAAATAACGAAAAGGAATATGATATTTTTTTTGGCTCAAATGATCCTTTTAAAACACATAAAATATTACAAAAGGGTGGTAAACGTGGTCGCAAAACGCGAAAACATAAACGTAAAACGCGTAGAAGGAAGAATAAAAAACGTAAATCCCGAACACGTTCAATTAGACGACAATAAATATAATAAATCTTCTTTTATTTGATTACAAACTGAAATAGGATTTTCATTTTGTATAGAAATAATATTGCTCGATTTTAATATGATTTAGGTAAATTTTTTCAAGAATATTTACTATGATTTATTTTTAATATTTGTATATAGTAAAACAATGAAAACAAAACGAAATAATAGAAGAAATAAAAATAAGACGCGTAGAAGAGGGGGGGCAGTCAAGACGCCCTTGCCGCCGGCAGTCAAGATGCCAAAGAGGGCGGTAGACATGTTAGAAATTTATATAGAGCCATATGTTAAAGAATTGAATACGTCTGGTAATGATAAATATAAGTGTTTAGAAGGTACGACTATGGGGAACATGGCAGGAGCTGCAGGCTTTGAGGCGCCAGAAAATTGTGTTTCAAATACCGATCTTAAAACATTTCAACAAACAATGGTTAAAAATTATATAAGTAACTATGATTCTAATTTAATAGATAGATACATTAAAGATAAGAGTCATGTTAATTTTGTATCTGGAATTATAGAAACCCGTTTAAATACAAAGAATAAGGCGAGTAATATAAAAAGCTTATGGAACCCTTACTTAGTAGATGGTGATTTCACTACTAAAAATAGTTATAATGTAGTAGTATCTAGTCATCAACATTTAATAGATAAATTATTGAAATGGAAGCCTCCTGAACAGTTGTTAAAATTAAATATTAGAAATAATGATAATACACCCGCTAATAAAGCTCATCATTTAAAATATATGGATAAAGGTTTGATCTATGGAGAGAAAGAAAAAGACAAAAAGATGGGATTAAGAAATGGTATGGTTATTATGTTTGAGTTTGACACGGATAAAATGAATTCAGATAGCGACGTTATGAAAATAAAAGTATTTTGCGAAACAACTGAGTTAACTAGTGGGAAAAATAAATATTTATATCCTCCTATTGAGGAACAGTCTTTAGTAGAGTATTTCGATGATGATTACATAAAAGATATTAAAGACTGGTTCCAGCCAAAAATCAATAATTTCAATCAAGGTAAATCTAGATTCTATAGATTATATATAATACGTCATAAATATTCTATTCATAATAAAAATGAAAGTCAACCCGAAGACGACGAAGAAATAAAAGTTTTGAACTCCCCATTAGCTTATAAATCTACAGTTCCGACGGAGGAAGACATATTAGGAGAATATAAATTAAAAGCGACTGACCATAATAGATTTATATCTTCTCCTTTAAATAGAGCTATTGAAACCTTAATTCTGTTTTTAAATAATAATTCAAATTGGGAAGGTGAAAATCCGTATATAGGTAATTTAGATGATATACTTGGAAAATTTCAAAAAATATTGATGAATAGATGTAATGCCGATATAGCTGATAAAGCAAGAGGGAAGTTATCAAAAACAGAACTATCTAAGCTTGGTAAATGTGGAGAATTAAAGCCTAAAATGTTGAGTGAATATGATAGTGATATGAAACGTGCAGAAACGCTTCATTTTCGGGCAGCAGCACAGAAAATAAAAAAAGCAGAAGAAAAACTGGAATTCTATATTCCGAAGCCGAAGCCGACGCCGGCATCGCGGGTGGTGCCAGTGCTAGCGACGACCAGAAAGTTGGTAGAACCGGCGCCGCCGCCGCCGCCAGCGGCGCAGGAGACTCCCCCGCCGCTGGCGACGCTGGCAAAAGTCGAATCATCTTATGGCGGTGATGGTTCTCGTCATGGTCGCAAAACACGCAAGCGAAAACATAAACGCAAAACGCGAAGAAAGAAGAATAAAAAACGTAAATCCCGAAGACGTTCAATTAGACGACAATAAATCTTCTTTTATTTGATTACAAACTGAAATAGGATTTTCATTTTGTATGCAAGCTATATACATATTGTGTATAGAGTCATGATAAGCTAATTCAGCTTCAAACTTTTTTTTATTAGATTCAATACCCCATAAAATACTACTTATTAATATAACATTACTCATAGAAGCTTTAAATATTTCTACATGTTCTGGAGTTAATTTAGTAGGCTGTATAGAGTTAAAAAAATATCGTTTGGGTTTATGAAATGTAAACGACATTTGTTTCTGAAATCTAGCCCCTCTAATCATTAATAATTATTGTTTCAAGTATTTAAATTGTTTGTTATATTTATATGGACAATTGGATAGTATTTTCAGTCATAGCTACATTTGCAACCACATTAATCACAATTATAATTCGATACTTAAATGATTTTGGAGAGAAAAAATATTTAGAAGCATACATGTTAATATCCTTTTTATTCATTAATGTATTATTAATGATATATTTAGCATTTCAACCAAAAAAATGGGATATAAGACCTATGAAAAATAAGCCAATTATATTTTTATTCTTATTAGCTTTAAGTTTGTTAGCAATTGTTACGGTATATTTTTCTTCAAAGGCTCATATGTTGGCCCCAAATCCAGCATATTCTTCTACAATTATTAATTTTAATATTGTATTAGTTTTGATATTAAGTATGATTTTATTTAAGTCACCTATTAATTTTTATACAGGGTTAGGAATGGCTCTTGTATTATTAGGGGTAATATTCATTGCGTTAAATTCAGATAATAAAACAAAAAATTAATATTTAAAGATTTTAACGTACCAATACTTATATGTCAGGTTTAGATAATTCACAGAAAAATGTATTAACCATAAAAACGGTTCAAATTGCACCATTTAGAATATTGATGACTGCTTTAAAAGATATATTATTGGAAACAAATATAACATTTCAAAAAGATGGGATTAAAATCATAAATATGGATAAATCTCATACTATTTTGGTTCATTTACATTTATGGGCTGATAATTTTGAATTTTATGAATGTAAGCAAGATAAAATAATTATAGGTGTAAACATGTTTCATTTGTTTAAATTAATTAATACCATAGACAACGACGAAACCTTGACTATTTATATAGAAGAAGATGATTATAATGAAGGTATTGTAGAATATTTAGGATTAAAGTTTGAAAATGGAGATATTAAACAATGTAAAACTCAAAAGTTACGTTTAATAGAACCAGATGCAGAAGAACTTTTCGTTCCAGATGTAACATTTTCATCTATAATCAATTTACCTTCTGCTGATTTTCAGAAAATTATAAGAGATTTATCTTGTATATCTGATAAATTGGAAATAAAATCGGTAGGTAATGAATTATATTTTAAATGCTGTGGAAATTTTGCATATGCAGAAATATTAAGAGCTGCTTCGGATGGTTATATGGAATTTATACAAAAGCAAGATAATGATAAAATTATTCAAGGGGAATTTTCCTTGAAGAATTTAAGTTATTTTATAAAATGCACTAATTTATGCAATCAAATAGAAATGTATTTAGAAAATGATTTACCATTGATTGTTAAATATAATGTTGCATCATTGGGAGAAATTAAATTATGTTTAGCTCCATTGCCTTCCTCAAATACTACTTTATCTTAATCTGTTATTTTTCCGGTTGTAAATTGCTTAATTAATGTAAATAGAATAAATATACTTATTATTCCATCTATACCTAATGTTAATTTTGGAACAATTTCCATTCTTTCAATATGATTTAAATCATCTATTTGCATTTTTTCATATTCAATTGTTTGAATTAAAAAATAACATATTAGCATGGCGGCGATTAAAAATAATAGACTAAAAAAAATATATGCGGTATTAAATATTATGGTTTTGCCTCTATAATATCTACTTACTGCTAACAAAGCCAATGATACTGATGTAAATAGACCCACATTACGTAATGATGTTTGATAAAACATTAATAAATCTTTTTCATTATCCATTATATATAATATGTCTAAATTAATATTCTGGATTATGTTTTTTAAATAAACATCCATTTTGATTTAATCCCTCAATATGTTTAATAATATCTGGATTTTTATGATTGCAATCGGATAACCAAATTTTTAGAATACAAAAATTTTTCTTAGGTGATAAGGTAATACCATTAATTTTAGAATAAATTGTTTCACATACGAGTGTTTTGCCAATAAGCATAAAATAAATACGTTTCCATATTTTATAAACGTTTTTATTTGATATTTTATAAGAAAAGCTACCTCCATTTCTATTTTTTGGAGCTTCCCACATAGGATTTATATTTTTTTTCATAAGAAATATCATACAATGTTTAATAAGTTCTTCACCAATGCAATCATTTAATAATATAGCTTCTTCTGCAGTATTAAATGTTAATATTTCTTTATATCCACTTAGTGACCAGTTTGTATCATTTGGTAGATGAACCCAATAGGTCCAGCTATCAGATAAGGGGTGTGGGTGCATAGAGGATGTAGCATTACAAATTTCACTCATGCTTATAATTATATTTGTGTTTTTTTTTTATATAGATTTTACTTATATATTGTTTATTATAACATACCAACTTTTGTATATTCATTTGAAAATACATTTGCACTAAATGAATTATTAGGTTTAACTATACTAAATGTTTCTTTCTTTTCATCATGTGGATTTTTAATATCATGATTATGATTATGAGTATGGTTTAAATTATGGTTATCATTTGATTGATTCTGTGAATTTGATTTATTCTGTGAATTTGATTTATTCTGTGAATTTGTTTGATTTTGAGGATTATTTGGGTTGTTACAATTCGAGCCGCTTTCATCATGTTTTGCAATATCACTATTTGGACAGCATCCATATTGGGTTCCTTCGCATCCACCA
>MDSY01089866.1_pt1 | contig 15711 bp, 19 predicted proteins | sample 811131 | NCBI WGS metagenome assembly MDSY01 (sample SAMN05326643, study PRJNA326480) | marine metagenome | isolation source: seawater | place: Atlantic Ocean: South West | collected 2010
AGACTTGATTGATTTTATCAAAAGGTTGTATGTCAGTCGTATATGTTTCATATTTAAGTTCTTCTGCAACATTACTAAAACTTCTAGATCCTGCAAACAATTCTAAAATTTTCATAATAATTTCCCTTGCATTGTTTCTTTTTTTATTCTATTAACTGCGTTGTTATAATATTCTGTATTTATTTCTATTCCAATATAATCTCTATTATTGTTTATACAAGCAACACCTGTTGTGCCTGATCCCATAAATGGATCTAAAACAGTATCTCCTTTTTCACTCCATGAAACAATGTGATACTCTGCAAGTTGTAAGGGAAATATTGCAGGGTGTTTATAATTTTTACCTCCAACAAAAAGATTATAAACATTAAATCCTATTCTTTTTTTTGCAACTTTATTAAAACCACGTTTATTTATATTTTCGGGGTTATTGTCACCTCTATATAAATATTTACCTCCATTTTTAGTTAATGTTTTAATTAGTTTTGTTGTTTTTGGTTTACCTTTGCTTAATATAAACATATACTCAAATGATTGTGTATATCTAGTTTTATCTATTTGTGGCATAGCATTAGGTTTATGCCAAATCATTGTGTCATGCAGATTGAAGCCACAAGATTTTGCATATAAAGCTTGTTTAAATGAAGTGCCAGTTTCACTTCCCTTTATTGTTGCGTCAGCCACAACCCAAACAACAACACCACCTTGTTTTGTTACTCTGTAAAGCTGTTGTAATGTTGTTTGCCAAACAGGTTCACCAAATAAAGCATTTTTGTTATTGTATGTTCTAAGATTGTCATAAGGTGGGGAAGTTACAGTTAAATCAATACTGCAATCTTTTATTTTTGGTATTGCATCAATACAATTATCATTTATTAGTTTCATAATTTTAACCTGTATAATTTTCTACATAATCGTCATTAAATCTGCAACAATAACAATGTTTTTGTTTTGTTGTATCGTAACCTACATATTTTTCTATTTTGTAGACTGTAGCACCTGTATCAGTAATGCGTTGACAATCTATAATAAAACCTTTTTTTCGTAATTCTGAAACCCTAGATGCAGGTTCTTTTGCACTTGCAGCAATTTGTAATTCTTCCCTAGTGTGCCAATTACCATCTTGTAATACTTGATATATTGCTTTCATTTGTTTATTCCATCTTATGTAGTCATTTTCATTTACTACAAAAGGAGTTGCATTGTCTAAGTCCATCTGCAATTGTTTATTTTGTTTCTCTAACATTTTGTAAACCTTTCTTTTTTTGTCTAGCTAAATTCATTAGCACTAATACTTTTTCTGCAAACCAAACCATAGGTACATGTTTTGGTACACGTCCACTTTTGGTAGGTGGTAAATATTTATAACAATTTATACAAATAATAGAATGTTCTGTTAAATTTTTACCTATTTTGCCACTACCTACACACCTTTTTACCCATTTACTGACATATCTTAAGTCTTTATCTTTTTCAAGATCATAATGTTTATAAACACCTTTAGTTATCTCTATAGTTATCAAAAGTGTATCTGCAACTATAATGTCCCTGTACCCACACATAGGACAGTAAACATCTTCATAATTTTTAACCATTATTGAATTACATTTTTTACAAAACATTTTCTAAAGTCCAAGTATCACCAACTTTTTTAAAGTTGTTAGTATAAACACGCAAAGTTGATTCAATGACTGAAATACCTAAGTTTAGTTCTTTTGATATTTCTTCTGCATCTTTATCACCTTTCTTCAAACAATAAATAATTCTGTCCCTTGTATTAATATGTTTTGCTAATTCAGGGACTTCTTGTATATCTATTTTTTTGTAACTGATACTTGTTGTATGTAGTTTAGTGCCTTCGTATTGTGTCTGATAAACCATTGGGGGTTGTTTTTGCGACATATTATGTTTATCGTGTATCAAAGCGACTACTGGGTTTTCTTCATGTCTTTGCACACTCTCTAATACATAAACCTGTCTTGCCAAATTCCTAAAAAATGTTGTCCCAAATAATCCACCTTGTTTATTAGTGTGTGTTATTCCAAGACTTGCAATATTCAAACTTCGTAAAGCTTGAAAATACAATCTAGCACTTTCGGCTTCATTTACATCACTACCGGCAGATCCAACAATAGAATCAACAATAACTAATTCAATATTATTTTTTACTATGTCATCTACAATTGAATCAACTCTGTCTATAAACGCACCTGACATATTTTTGTAAATAATTTTGTCAAATGGAAACTGCATTTTTGCACCTTCACTAATTGCATCAATCAACATACTATGGTCATCTTCTGTAGTTTCCCAATCTAAGTACAAAACATTTACACCATTTTTGTTTATTGGTTCTATGCCTTCTATTAGACTTTTACCTGTTGCTAAACTACTTGCTATGGTCAAAGCCATTGTAGACTTACCACTACCCCCATCTGCATATATTACAGTTGCCTGTTTTTTTCTAATTAAAGGAAATATTAAATATGGATTATCACTACTTGGTTTGTGCCTTACTAAATCAACTAATTCACCATCACGTTCTGTATGTTCACTAATATGATGTTGTATATATAGCAATATGCCTAACCAGTTTTTTGTAGGATCTAAGTCCCTTAACATTTTCCATACTTTTGACTTACTGTCTTCGTTATATAAAGAATAGTTACTATTTAATATTGTTCTACTATCTTGTTTTATCTCTAACCTGCAATAAATATTGTTATATCTATAATTAATGTTAGTGACTTCTACTTTTATATTTTCATCTTGCCAAAAAAAAGTTGCTTTTCTATCAGTTTGTTTTTCTATCATAGGTGGTTGTATACTTGCCTGTGCTAAGTTCATTTCACTACCAATAGAATATTTACTTGCACTTTGTATTATCGCTATAACTTCATTAGTTGGTAAAGGTGGCACTAAATGTTCTTGATTATACTTATTCACCAATGCAGCAATATCTGTTTCTGATAGATTTTTGTTAGTTCTTTGTAAACAGGCATATCTAAACAAAGCATCATTTCTTCTACCTTCTGGAACTTTTTTACCTGTACTATTTACCCAATCTTTATCTACAGGTTGTGCAGATTTTTTAAATATTTCCGGTAGATCACAAACTAATAAGTCTTTTGCCTGTCCATGTATGGTATATTCAAAATCGTCAATTGTAGAACCTGCAGCAACTACATAACCACCATCATTACGAATATCACACTTATCTACACGACCTTGTGACTGTTGTATGGTTTCATCGTATTGATAATAAACATGATAACCACGTTTAGTTTTTACAATATATGTGTTTGGAATTTTATAACCTAAATCTTTTAAGTTTGTTATTGCAGCTTTATCATCTAAGTCTAAAACTGTTAGATTACTGTTTTTACCTGTGGCAATTCCAATGTTTGCATCAGGAAATTCTGCCCATATTATTGTAATTTTTTCTTCATCAGTTGTTGCATCTTTTGAACCATTTTTTTGTAAATCATGTTTCAAAGGTATTTTGCTATTAGGGGTTAGTGCTAATACCGACCAACCCCTTTTTGCATAAGTTAATGCGATGTCTATTTTTGCCATACTTTTTTAATTCCTTTCTTACCATTTCAATTCTGTAACTTCTTCATTGTCATCAGTATTTGTAGGTTGTTCTGTTTCTTTTTCTTCTTTTTGTTCTATTATCTTACCACCAAGTTCTACCGCCTTTGCAACCATGTCGGCTTGTGTAGATTCTGTTGTGTCATCTTTTTCTAAAACCTGTTGTTCTTGCATTTCTTCTTCGACTTGTCTAGCTTCTATTATTTCATTCATAATACTTAAACTACGTTTTCTAACGTCAGGACGTTGCATTAACATGGCAGTATCAAAGTAAGCATGTAACAATGCTGCCTGTTTTTCTTCCGGTAATAGACTTAGTATTTCCGGATTAAGGTTGTTATAAAAAGCTTGTTCTCTTATACTTTCATTTCTTTTGTCTTGTTCATGTTGATAAGGTGTTTTTTCATCTTGTACTTCTTCCGGCACAACATATTCTTCTTTAGTTGTTATTTCCGGTTGTTGTGTTTCTTGATGTTCATAAGCAGTTATAATGTTTTTATACCTTTTGCCATTAGCATTGGGTATACCTAACCCTAAAACCATTTTGTAGGTTTTGCCTACCGATAGTGTCAAGAAGTTATTAGACCAAAAACCTTCTAACCCTTGCCCATCTGTTTTTTCTAAAAGCCAAGATCCACCATATTGTCCTAGTGTTTTCACCCTTAAAATTAGTTCGTCACTAACATAAGTTTTATGTTCTTGACCTTGTTTGTCTTTTTTTATAATTTCCTTGCCATCTTTGGTAGTTGCAACCTTCCAATCAGGTTCGTAATTATTGTATTGGTTTGTCATGTCGTTCCCTTTCTTTTTTTATTTTTCTAATAAACCTTGTTTTACAACTTGTTGTATTCTTTGAACACTAATGTAAAAACCACTTTTCATTAGTTCCCTATTTATTGCGTTGTATGATAATCCCTTATTCTTTAGATCTACAATAATCCTGTTTCTTGGACTATTTTCTGCACCTTTAGGTCTTGCCATTGTCACTCCTTTCTTTGTTTTTATTTTTGTATAGTTTTTCAAATACATGATTTATGTATTGTAAATTTTTATCTTGTAATTCCATTTGATGTATTAATTCTTTCATGTTTCCCACTAATTTCCCCCTTTTGTTTTATTGAATATTGCTAACACACTTATTAGTATGGGCAACCCCAGTAATAATAATTTTTTCATTATTTTTCCTTTATCTTAGGTGTCCCATATTTGTCGTCAGGCAATTTGCAACTCTCATACATCTGTTTAGCTTCTTCACCATAATTAACAATCTGCCTTAGTTTTGTGCCATCTATCTTTTCATCAACCCATATTTTTTGCTCACCTTCCGGTGTATAGGCTTGGTCAAAGATCGTAGAATACACAGGGTGTTCCCCAAAGTATTGTTTTGCCCTTTGTATGTCCCATCGCCACTTTTTAGGCAAGTCTATTTCGTATTTCTCACCTGATAGTTTTGTTGCACCTATAACTTCTGCTTTAGTGTGCATTTGTGCAAGTAGTTCGTTTTTTAATTGTCGCCACTTGCTTTCTTCTTCTTTAGCATTTTTGTATTCTGCTATAAGCCTGTCGTTATCCTGTATGTCTTTTAAATCCATACTGTATTCCTTTCTATTACCCCCTAGCACGATACGAGTAGCACTAGGGGATTTATATTTATTTATTGTGTGTTCCAGTTCTGTGAACATCACTATGATTTACTGTGTACTGTTTATCATGATTTAACACTTCATGGTAATCAGTAAAATTTAGACTACTGGTATTGTTTGCATAACAGTCATCTAATTGTTTTGTTGACATGTGTTCCACTATTAATTTAGCGTCTTCTAAAGATTCTGCTTCAACAGTAACTAATTGTTGCGCAGTCCTTTCAATGTCAATATCATACTTCTTCATTGGCACTCCTTTCTATATTTTGGTCGCTAGGCATAATGTTGTCCGACACTATGCCTAACTTCAGCTACAAATATAACTAATCGCTTGGAAGCGTATAAGTCGTCAGTATAATCTAGCTGCGTTACTAAACTATATTAGTGATTTGCCAAGTCTTTGTCAAGACATACGATTGTAATTGCTGTAAATAAGTACAAAATCGGTACTTTAGTACCTAATTTTATATAAATGTTGATTTAGGTATTGACAAGAGTTATAACTATGATATATAGTAGTAATATCAAATAAATAAATATCTTGAAAGGATATAGAAAATGACAACAGCTAAAATGCAAAGAAGAATAAATAGAAATGAAAAAAAGATGAATGATCTAACATCTGCACAAGTAGTAAAAATGCACATAGAAGATGGTGATATGCCTAGTATGATAGGTGAAATGTTACTACAATCTGAGGGCAACAAATTACAAGGATTGATGAAAGAATTTGTAAAATGGTTACTTGACCGAAATGCAGATGTCAATATGTACGATAAGATTATGAATAGTAAAAATTCTGTTCATTACAATATTGTAATTAGAGATTTATGGAACACATTCCTAGATTTATATGACAATTATTACGGTACAAATGTTTTACTACCAAGACATAAAGAAATATGGCAAAAATACTTAGTAACATCACAATCTTGGTTTACACAAGTAACTGTGTTTATGTTGATGGTTGGTGAATCTCTAAAAAAGAAAAGGGCATTTGACGACAGATATGACAAACATGGTAACCCAAAATGGCATAACCATTTTGATGTTCAACCTATGATTTGGTGGTTAGATGATAAAATGTTACAACAAATTTTAGGTGAAAATGAATTTTACTACATGGCATAGTTACTAAAAAAGAAAGGATAACATAAAAATAATTTAGTCCCATTTTTTGGGACTATTTTATTTAAGATATAAATATTGTTGACAAGAGTTTTAGTATTTGCTAATATTATTTTATAAACAATAAAAAATGTCTTAAGAAAGGACAAAATTATGAAAGAAAAATATAGTGACTTTAAAGTTACAAAAATAACAAAGGGTACATTAGAACACCAAATCAGACCGTTGATACAATCTAAGTTAGACGAACTCAAGAAGTTTGGTTTAGTTTTAGAATTAGACAAGATTACTTATGGTGACGAACACTTTACTGCAAAATTAAATGCAAGGTTAGAAAACGGTAAACCAAAAATGGAATCAGACTTAGAAAAGTATTTTACAGAAGACCAATACCAAGTAGGTGACATTGTAAGGGTTGATGCAGATTATGTAATGATTAAGGGTTACAATCCACAGAAACGTAAATTTGGTTTGTTGATACAAAAAGTAGTTATTTCTGATACAGATGATGGAGTACATGTATCACCAACAGTAACTCATAATCAGTATCTAAGAACTTACGAAGATGGACGTGATACATGGAAGGTTGTTGCAAGACAAAATGAAAAAGGTCATCATCACAGAGTTACAGTATAGAAAGGATTACATAAATATAAAATTTCCCCATTAGAAATAGTGGGGATTTTTTTTTAATAATCGTCCGGATATTTCCAAACAACTATCAACATTATTCCACAAATAATACTCATAAATATTATTGTCTTCAAAAGATCCCAAAGAAACATAAAAAACTTTCTGTTCCCTTTAACTATAGTAACTATATAGTATCTATATAATAACTATTAAGTTACTTAATCTTTTTTTTTAATAAAAAAATATAGTAACTATAATAACTTAAATGTAACTATAAAGTAACTAGGCATTAGCTATAAAGTTAACCAGTATGCCAGTAACCCTATGTTAATTATGCCGTTTAATTGCATCAAAACAACTTCTAAGGCATGTCGCAGATTTTTTTGGTATATTGACACCTATTTGCTTTTTCCCAATATCTCTCAGTAAAATATTAAGTAGGGCAATAGTTCCCTTGTCCTGTTGATGGGTAATATTCTTGTGCAGCCCATCGCATGGCTAAATAAGGGTAACCGGTAACATGAGGTGTATTTTGAGTATAAAAAGCTGCTCATGATACCCATCGCGCACACACGAGGGATAAATGGTACAACCAATACATAAACCGACAGAACAGAATAAAACAATTGTTTCTATTATGTCTGCACATGGCATACCACAAGAAGTAATAATAAAAGCAATCGGCATAGAATCACGCAAAACGTTAAAAAAATATTATCAAGAAGAAATTGATCAAGGCATGGCAATTGCTACCGCAACAATAGCGAAAGCTTTATATCAAAAGGCTATGGGTAGTAAAAAAGATGGTGACACTAAAGCTATGATGTTTTGGTTAGAACGTGTAGGTGGCGATATGTGGAAACAAAAAACTAATGTAGAAGTAACGTCAGATGAATATAAAATAGAAATGTCACCTGTTATTGAATATTTAGATGCACCAACAAAAATACTAAATGATGACAACACTAACTAAAAAAAGATACGACAGACCAAAATTATACTTAAAGCAAGAAGAAGCTATATTTGATGAAGATAAAGATCGCAACCCTATTAACAGATTTGCAATTATAGAAGCTTCCACAAAATCAGGTAAAACACAAGGTTGCATTGTATGGCTACTAGAACAAGCTATACGACACGGTGCAAAAGGTAAAAACTACTGGTGGATTGCACCAATATACAGTCAAGCAGAAATAGCGTTTAGACGACTAAAAACAATGCAGCAACAACAGGGTAATACATATAACAATTCTAGTCTTAGCATAACAATTCCTAACGGTGCAACAATATGGTTCAAAGGTGGTGACAAGCCTGACAGCTTATATGGTGAAGATGTTTATGCCGCAGTTATAGATGAAGCGTCACGTTGTAAAGAAGAAGTGTGGGCTGCAGTTAGATCTACAATCACAGCTACACAAGCACCAGTAAGAATTATAGGTAACGTAAAAGGACGCAAGAACTGGGCTTATCAGTTAGCAAGAAAAGCACAGAGTGGATTAGACAACTGGCATTATTCTAAAATAACAGCTAAAGACGCTGTACAAGGTGGCATACTCAAAGCAGAAGAAGTAGAAGAAGCTAAACGTGACTTGCCACAAAACGTATTTCAAGAATTATATATGGCAGAACCTAGTGATGACGAAGGCAATCCATTTGGTGTGTCTGCTATTTATGAGTGTGTAAAAACAATGTCTAGCAAAGCACCTGTTGTATGGGGTTGGGATTTAGCAAAATCAACCGACTACACTTGGGGTGTTGCTTTAGACGAAGATGGAAATGTTTGCAGATCAGAAAGGTTTCAAAATGCTTGGGAAATAACCCTGCAAGAAATAAAGCGACTGACAGGCGATACACCTGCATTAATTGACAGTACAGGTGTAGGTGATGCTATAATGGAATTTCTAGCAAAAGCAGGAAACAATTACACAGGTTTCAAATTTACATCTTCATCAAAACAACAATTGATGGAACGGTTAGCAGTTGCAATTCAGCAACAACAAATAACAATTCCTGAAGGTTTATTATTAGATGAACTGCTATCTTTTGAATATGTCTATACAAGAACAGGTGTGCAATATTCAGCACCGAGTGGACTACATGACGATGGCGTTTGTGCATTAGCCCTAGCAGTTTATCATTTGAATCAATCACCTAGTATTGGAGTATGGCTATAATATGGGTATATTAGATAGATTTCGTGGCAAACAAGAAAGCAACGAACAAATAGTAACAAGCGTTATGAATCAGACAGACTTGCAACCAAGTTACCCTGATGCAAATTACGCTTCTTTTGCGCAGCATGGTTACGCAGGTAATGAATTAGTCTTTGCTTGTATAAGAGAAATAGCAACATCATCTGCTGAAGCTATGCTTTGTCTTTACAATCAAGAAGGTGAAATAGTAGATCCTGAAAACAACGCACTAGCAAACCTAATTAAAAATCCAGCGCCAAAAGAAACACAATACGAATTTTTAGAAGCACTAATTACACATTTGCAAATATCAGGTAATGCCTATGTCCTAAAGGAACGTGCAAGAGTTGGTGTGGTATCATTAATGCTACTAAGACCTGACAGGATAGAAATACATGCAGACAAAAATGCTTATACTTATGATGTGGGTGGTAGGCGTTATGTTATACCTGCTGAAGATATAGGACATTTAAAATTCCCTAATCCTAACAATGACTTCTACGGTCTTAGCCCGTTACAAGTATTGCTAAAACAAACAGCTATAGACACAGACGCTACAAACTTTACAAGAGCTTTTTTTAACAACGCAGGTGTTCCAAGTGGTATGTTGAAACTAAAACGTAGGATCAACAGTCAAGAAGAAGCTGATAGATTACGAACACAATGGCGCGGTCAGTTTAGGGGTGACAGAAACTGGCACAGGATTGCAATACTAGACGAAGATGCTAGTTATGAAGTTATGGGTAGTTCTATTGGACAAATGGAAATACCTGAATTAAGGCAACTATCAGAAAGCAGAATTTGTGCTGGTTTCGGTGTACCTGCAATATTAGTAGGTGCTAATGTAGGATTACAGCGCAGCACATATAGTAACTATCGTGAAGCAAGAGAAAGCTTTTGGGAAGAAACTTTGTTGCCACTATATAAGCGTATAGAACAATTTATGCAAACATTACTAGAGCCTGAATTTCCAAGTGAACAAGGCTACTTGGCTTTTGACTTCAAAGATGTTCGTGCTTTACAAGAAGATGAAGATGCTTTAGTTAGTAGAAAACTAACACAAGCACAAATAGCCAAAGAATTAATCAACGCAGGATTTACACCTGAATCAGCATTGCAAACAGCAGGACTAAATACAGAAATGGAACATACAGGTTACTTGCCTAGCAGTCTTACAGTATTGGGTGCAAAACAACCTGAAGTAAAAGCATTATCACAAAGTCGTGCTGATGCTTTGATTCCAGTATTAGAAGAAACATACGACCAAGATGTTAGATCTATGGAACGTGTAATGAACGATTATTTTAGACAGTTACTAAATCGTGCTGATGGTGTCATGGGTAGATACTTAGGTGACACAACAGCTGAAGGTAAAGAAGATGAAGTTAAGTTTGAAGCCCCTGAATTTATTAGAAACAACGCAGAGCGTGGACTTAAATACTACAGGGAAGGTAGAGCAGGTAGTGGTTTGACACCAAAAACTGTTAGAGAAGCGCGAACTATGGCAGGTGGATTTATATCAGAAGGTAAAGTTAGAAGAATGTCAGCTTGGTTTGCTAGACACATAACAGATCTTGACAGCCCAGCAAACAATAATCCCAATAACGATGATTATCCACAAGCAGGTGCTGTAGCATGGTTATTATGGGGTGGTAATCCAACATCTAATCCTATGCGCGCTAAAGAATGGGCTGATAGAAAAATAGCACAGATGGAAGAAGAAAATTCTAAAGCACCAGTAGCTGGCGCAGATAAGTTTACAACAGAAGAAGAAGCTGTTGCTAGAGCTGAACAACTAGGCTGCGAAGGCACACATACTATGACTGAAGATGGTGAAACAATTTATATGCCATGTAGTACGCATGAAGCATACGACAATATTGTTAACCCTGATGGTGGTGAAACAACTTATGGCAAAGAACAAAAACTGCAAATGCCATTTAACGAAATAACAATAATACCTTTAGCATTAGATAGTGACCTAAGTCGTCAAATGTCACCTGTAATGTTACGCTCAATGCGTAAGGCTTGGAATGTTATTAATAAAAACGGAATATTTGTAGACACACCTTTTGATCCTGAATTACCAGTTATACAAAATGCTATGCGTGTTTCAGGTAAAAGAATAAACGATGTATCTAGGGCTGCGTTAAAGAAAACGATACAAAAAGGAACACAAGCTGGTTACAGCTTAGATCAAATAGTTCGTGGTGTTCCAAAAGATAATTTTACAGGGTTGCGTGGGATAGTAAGGGAAACTTATAAAAACAGAGCAAAAACGATTGCTAGAACAGAAATTGCTACTGCTCAAAATACAGGAACGATTGCAAGGTATCAAGTTGCAGGTGTAACTAGGGTGCGTGTAGAAGATGGTGAAGATGATGAAATATGTGCAAACGCTAACGGCACAATACAAACTATGGATTGGGCTTTGGCAAATGCAACAGCACACCCTAACTGCACAAGGGCTTTTGCACCAATCGTTGAAGGAATAGATTACTAGGAGAATAAAATGGTAACAACAAAAAAAATGCTTACACATAAATTCCAAACTTCTGAAATAAAAACTGTAGATGAAGCAGAAGGAATTGTTGAAGCATACGTTAATACAATGGGGGTTATAGATCACGATGGGGAAGTTATAGACTTCAATGCTTTTGATAAGTCTATAGAAAAAGGTGGTCAATCAGTTGCATGGTTTCATGACCAGTCGTCACCAGTAGGTAAAGTTATAGATGCTGCACCTATAGAACTTGGTTATTATGACGATGATGAAGATGGTTTTAAGACAGGTAAACTAAAAGCAATCATGCAGTTTAATTTAAATACACAGCGTGGGCGAGAAGCTTTTGCTGATGTACAGTTTGGGTCTGTAAAAGAATGGTCGGTTGGCTTTCGGTCATTAGATGATGGACTTGAACGACTACCTAGTGGAGATAATGTAAGAGTTATCAAAGCATTAGATTGGGTAGAAGTAAGCCCTGTGATGCGTGGTGCATCACCTGATACACAAACTATAATATCTAAAACTGCCACAACCACGTCTGAAGCACCTGAAGAACAGGTTGATGAAAAGACTTCTGATGTCGATGTTGCGAAAATTGAGAAATTACAGTTAGAAATTGAAATAGAAAAAAACAAACTAGACATTATGGAGAAATAAAATAATGGAAAAGATTAACGAACTTCGTGAAGAAGCACGACAAGCGTTGGTTGATGCAGGAAAGTTTATTGAAAGTGGTGAAGTAGAATCAGCAAAAAAAGCAAAAGAAGATGCAGTTTCTAAAATAGAAAAAGCAACAGAATTGCAGAACGAAGCAGATTCACTTAAGACACTATCAGGTGACTTTAACAAGCCAACTAATACTGTTCCTGTTTCTAAAGAAGAAGCAAAATTATACAATCCTGCTGACAATGGTAAGGATTATAGAAACGACTACAAACCTGCAACATGGGTTAAAGGTCTACCTGCGGCAGTACAGCCAAAGTGGGTACGAGAACAAATGGGATCAAACCTAAAAGATGAAGAAAACTTTTACAAAGACACTTGGGTAAAGTGGTTTAGGGATAGAAGCCCAAACGCTAACAAGTTCTTTGCAACTGCATCTGCTGATGAACTAAAAGCAATGCAAGAAGGTACTGATGCTGAAGGTGGTTTCTTTGTTCCTGAAGACTTTAGAACACAGGTTATCCACAATACCGGTGTGCCTGGTGGAGTACACCGACCTTACTGTACTGTTTTGACAACATCGCTCAAAGATGGTTACTTACCAACACTTGGTTCTGTAACTTGGGCAGCTATTGCTGAAGAAGCAGCTTATGGTGACAACACACCAACAGTAGGACAGGTTTCATTCACAACTAGAAAAGCTGGTGGTACAGTAAAAGTTTCTAACGAACTGTTAGAAGATTCTGCTGTAAACTTACCTGCATTGTTATCTCAGATTATGGGAGAAGCAGCAGGACGTTACGAAGATCAGCAAATAATTGAAGGTGATGGTTCTACAGAACCTGAAGGTCTAAGAACATCAGCAACAGACGGATCTGATTCTGCAGCTAACAACGCAGTAGCAATTGGTGACTTCCAAACTTGGTACTTTAACCTACCTGCTCAGTTTAGAGCAAACGCTGTTGTTTCAACAACATCTTCTGCTATGGCACAGATCGCTGCACTAGACGTAACATCTAGTAAAGGTAACTTAGCAAACGCAACACCTGCTAGTACACTATATGGACGACCAACTGTGTTGTTTGATGGTACTGGTTGGGACGATGCTACAGCAATTGCAACTAACGAAGAAATTGGTTGTATTGGTGACTTCTCTAACTACTACATAATTGAAAGATTAGGTATGTCTATGCGAAGAGATGACAGCATATACGTGGCTAACGATCAAGTGGGCTTTTTCGCTAGAAATCGCTGGGACGGTCGTGTTGGTCTTGCAGATGCTTTCAGAATATTCAAAATAGCGTAATAGGAGAAAACATAACAATGCCAAAATTCAGACAATTAAGTGATAGGGTTGCAGTAAACGTAGCATTAGCACCAGTTTCTAAATCAGCAGGAACTACAACAAGTTCAGCGATTAACCTAACTGGTTATAGTGCTGCTAGTTTGCTAGTAAATATCGGTGTAATATCATCAAGTGGAACAGTTGACTGTAAAGTTACTGCTTCTGCTACAGAAGGTGGTACTTATACTGACATTACTGGCGCAGCAATTACACAAGCTACACAAGCAGGTTCAGGATCAGGAACAAGTCAATTAGTTGACTTTGATATTCCTGTAGGTAAACCTTTTGTAAAAACAGTATTAGTTAACGCTACTGCTGCTGCTGTGCAGGGTGTATTTATACTTGCTGACCAAGACACTAGAAACTAAATAAAAAATATATAGGTGGGTAGTTCCTTTTTCAATAATCCAATCCAACATTCTTGATAAAACCTACCCACCGACTATAAAGGAAATAAAAATGAAAAAATATAAAGTAATATGTATAGAACCAAGACAGATTGCTGACGATGTATATGCAATTAATCAAGAATACATTGTTGACGAAACACGTTTGGCTAAATACAAAAACAATTTTAGAATAGTAGAAGAAGTTGTAGAAAAAAAAGCAACTACTAAAAAAGCTACTAAAGTAGAAAACAAAGACGCAGGAAAAACTGAGGATAAATAACAATGGCACAAATATATCACACTTATGGTAATGTTTATGACTTCAAAGCATACTTAGGTGGTACAGATCACGTTACTGACTGGACTACAGACGAAACACCTGTTTTAAGAGTGTTAGAAGCTGCATCTAAGCGTATAGATTCTTATATGGGTAGAAGCTTTGGTGCTAGAACAGAAACACACTCCTTTGATTTAGGTCAAGGTGCTTTGCGCGATGATTCATTAGTGCCAAATGGTGATATGATTGAATTTCCTGACTATTGGACTACAAGGTTGCAGTCTACAGGTATCTTAGGTTTAGATGATTGGCTTATTACTGCAACTACAGTCACTTCTTTCGAGGGTACAGACAGAACAAGTAGTGCAACACTATCAGAAGGAATTGGTAACGACTTTTTATTGATGCCATACAACACTAGTCCAAAAAGTAAAATGAAGTTAGTAGAAAATACACTAAAAAATTTATATAGTGGGCAACAAACCTTAACAATACTTGGTGAATGGGGTTGGCAAAACGACACAGAAAGTATAAGCACAGTAGATGCTATAGGTTCTACTTCTACTACTACTGTTACTGTTTCTAGTGGTAGCACAACTTATGTAGGTGACACAATATTAGTAGGTACTGAACAAATGTATGTTACTAACGTAGATGGCAACACTTTGACTGTTATAAGGGCTGTAAATGGCACAACTGCTGCAACACATAGTGGCGGTGCTACATATTACAGGTATAAATACCCTGCTGACGTAGTACAGGCTTGTTTAGATGTTGCTAGAACATATTGGCGTAGTCGTGATGTAGGACAAAGTCAGATTTTAGGTACTAACGAAATGCAGATGACTTACCCACAAAACGAAGAACGCATAATATTAAAAAAATTAGATCATTACCTAAATAAAAGGGAAACTGCGATTTATGTCTAGTATTAATGTGCAAATAAATATTAAAGGTAAGCTTTTAGATATAAATGCTAATAAAAATATGACAAAAGCAATCAACAAAGGCATAGAAAAAATGATGCTTGTTACAGAAGATAGAACTAAAGCAAGAACACCTGTCAGAACAGGACATTTGCGTAGATCTATAACTGGGCAACTTATAGGAAACTTAGCTGCACAAGTAGACGCTGGACAAATATCACAAGGTAAAAATGTTGTATATGCAGATTGGATAGAAGGTATATCTGCAAGAAATTCACAAACTGGATATGCAGGTGTAAGCATGTTTAGACTTGCTGCAAAAGAATTAGAAAACGAAGATAAAAGCAAATATTTTGCAGAACCTATAAAGGATAATCTTACATGAGCAGGTCAGGTGCTATAACTACAATAAAAA
>MDSY01132399.1_pt1 | contig 15707 bp, 18 predicted proteins | sample 811131 | NCBI WGS metagenome assembly MDSY01 (sample SAMN05326643, study PRJNA326480) | marine metagenome | isolation source: seawater | place: Atlantic Ocean: South West | collected 2010
AGCAATCGCTGGCAAGAAGAAGTAAGGGCAGATAAATGGCACGTGATAAAAGAGCGCCTAAGCGCAAAGAGCGGAAAAACATTGCAGCCGGTGTGGCGCATGTGAACAGCTCGTTCAACAACACAAAGATCTTGATCTCTGATGTGCAGGGCAATGCAATTGCATGGTCGTCTTCTGGTACTTGTGGCTTTAAAGGCTCCCGAAAATCGACGCCTTATGCTGCTCAGATGGCTGCTGAAGATGCAGGCAAAAAAGCGCAGGATCATGGTGTAAAAACATTGGAAGTCGAAGTTCAGGGTCCAGGTTCGGGCCGTGAGAGCGCTTTGCGCGCTTTGGCTGCATTGGGTTTGAACATCACATCAATTCGTGACGTCACTCCAATGGCACACAACGGCTGCCGCCCACCAAAGCTCCGCCGCGTATAAATTAGTATTACCTTGGGGCGCACAGGTATTCCTGTGTGCCTTTTGGACTTTTTTCCCTCGAGCGTCTTTGTTTTTAGGGACATGGAGCAAAGACAAGAATGGAGGACCGCATGATCCATAAGAATTGGGCAGAGCTGATTAAGCCGATGCAACTTGAAGTTAAGCTAGGAAATGATCCTAGCCGCCAAGCAACACTAATCGCCGAACCACTAGAACGGGGCTTTGGACTCACATTAGGCAACGCCTTGCGCAGGGTTCTGATGTCATCGCTGCAGGGTGCTGCGATTGCCAGTGTGCAAATTGATAAGGTATTACACGAATTTTCCAGCGTTGCTGGTGTTCGTGAAGACGTGACCGACATCGTTTTGAATCTCAAAGGCGTTGCGATCCGTATGGAAGTTGAAGGCACCAAGCGTTTGACTGTTCAGGCCAAAGGTCCGGGCGTTGTGACTGCTGGTAACATTGTTGAATCCGCTGGCATCGAAGTTCTGAATAAAGAACATATCCTGTGCCACTTGGATGAAGGCGCTGATTTGTTCATGGAACTGACCGTTAATACCGGTAAAGGCTATGTTGCAGCTGATAAAAACCGGCCTGAAGATGCGCCAATTGGGTTGATTCCAATCGATGCGATCTATTCGCCTGTGAAAAAAGTAAGCTATGACGTTCAACCGACCCGTGAAGGTCAGGTTTTGGACTATGATAAGCTAACGCTGAAAATCGAAACTGATGGCTCTTTGACACCAGACGATGCTTTGGCTTACGCTGCTCGAATTTTGCAAGATCAACTGTCGATCTTTGTGAACTTCGATGAACCAGAAAGTGCGAATGCCGCGTCGGAAGACGATGGCTTGGAATTCAACCCGCTGCTGCTGAAGAAAGTTGACGAGTTGGAGCTTTCTGTGCGGTCTGCAAATTGTCTGAAAAATGACAATATCGTTTATATCGGCGATTTGATCCAAAAAACCGAAGCAGAAATGCTGCGGACTCCAAACTTTGGTCGGAAATCTTTGAACGAGATCAAAGAAGTTCTGTCCGGCATGGGTCTGCATTTGGGCATGGACGTTGAAGATTGGCCGCCCGACAATATTGAAGACTTGGCCAAAAAGCTTGAAGATAACTTTTAAATGGTTGGCGGGGTAAAACCCGCCTTCTATACGGCTGGGCAATACCGCCCCAATAGGGAGGGGTTCACTCGCATGGGTCCCCAGACAAAGAAAAATGTAAACGGAGAAATGAAATGCGTCACGCACGTGGTTACCGTCGCCTGAATAGAACTCATGAACACCGCAAAGCGATGTTTGCGAATATGGCTGGGTCTTTGATCGAACACGAACAGATCAAAACAACTTTGCCTAAGGCAAAAGAATTGAAATCCATCATCGAGAAGCTCATTACTTTGGGCAAACGCGGCGATGAGCATGCACGTCGTCAAGCGATGAGCCGCCTCAAGCAGCACATGTTTGTTACAAAATTGTTTGACGTGCTTGGCCCGCGTTACGTAGAACGCCAAGGTGGTTATGTGCGCGTGTTGAAAGCCGGTTTCCGGTATGGTGACATGGCGCCAATGGCAATCATCGAATTTGTTGACCGTGACGTCGGCGCGAAAGGCCTGCCTGATAAGGTGCGCTTGGAAGCTGAAGAGTCCTAAACCCAACCCGTTTGGTATAGAATTTTAAGGCCTCAGCTATTTGCCGGGGTCTTTTTTGTTGGTGTCCAAATTCGTCTTTGGCCGCATTGAGTCATGACATTACCAACCTTTATGGCTAGCTTTATTTGAAATTCTGGTCGAAATTCGATCTGTAGACTTTTGTTCTACCGGAGTATATTCTGTGTTTCGAATTTCTGTGGTCCGGTTTTGAGTGTGAATTAATAAAGGGATAATCTTCAGCCACCTGTGGATTTTATATGTCATGTCTTCAAATTTTGATTTTGAAGGCGAGGGGCAGGCCCTGCGCCGATTGGCGCCATCGGGCTTTTATGTTGGGTTGCATATCTGGTTTACATCACCGTTGATTGTGTTGGAGTCCTATCCGCGTGCTTGGATTGATTACTATTCTGAGCAAGTCTATGCGCTGCGTCATCCAACCGTGGCCTGAGGCTTGACGTCCAGTGCTGCTATACGCTGGAGCGATCTAAAATTCCAGATCCATTCTGTATTTTGGGGCAGGTGCGGCCTATGTTCTGGTCTATAGGGTGGCGGTTTCCGTTGGGGCGTTGCCGTCACGTTCCATCGGCAGTGTGATACTGTGATACGGGCTGATCATGAATTCACGGATCTGGAAGTACAAGATATTCTGCAAATTGTGACTGATCTTCACGTTAATATAAAACCTCCCGAAAGCGTGGCCACAGCGCAGTTGGAAGCTTTGCACTTGATTGCCCGCGGGTACCGCCAAAAAGCTTTGGATATCAAAAAGTGCATTGAAGGCGGTGCTTACCGCAGTGCGCCATAAACTATTTGCTCGAACAACAGCTGAAGCAATCCAACGGGCCAAGGATTGTCGCTTACTCTAGGGTTGAGGAACCTTGAGGGTAGATGGATGTTTCCCTTTCTGTGTCCTTAAGCTTAGGATAGGGGCTGATGATAGATTTGTTTGACACCCCGGGTGACGCCCCCACACAATCAGATGGCCCAAGGCCTTTGGCGGATCGCTTACGCCCACAAATTTTGGCTGATGTCATTGGACAGCGGCAAATTTTGGGTCCTGAAGGGCCGCTCTCGGTGATGCTGGCGGCGAAGGCTTTGGGCTCTATTATTTTTTGGGGTCCGCCGGGGGTGGGTAAAACCACCATCGCGCGGCTGTTGGCCCAAGAGACTGACCTATATTTTATTCAAATTAGCGCTATTTTCAGTGGTGTGCCAGAGCTGCGCAAAGTGTTCGAAACTGCGAAGAATCGCCGGGACAATGGGCAGGGGACATTGTTGTTTGTTGACGAAATCCACCGATTCAACAAAGCCCAACAGGACAGTTTTCTGCCCTTGATGGAGAATGGCACTATCGTCTTGGTCGGTGCCACCACAGAAAACCCTTCATTTGAACTGAATGCTGCGGTTCTATCGCGCGCACAGGTAATGGTGCTGGAACGTTTGGCCACGGAAGATTTGGAATTGCTGGCACAGCGCGCTGAGACTGAAGCGGGACGAGAGCTGCCCCTGAAAGCCGATGCGCGTAGAAGCCTATTAGACATGGCAGACGGCGATGGCCGCAGCCTGTTGAACCTGATTGAACAGGTCATGGCTTGGAAGCGTGAGCAGTCAATCAATCAGGCGACATTGTCCACACGTTTAATGAAACGCGCGGCGGTCTATGATAAGTCTGGCGATAGTCATTATAATATGATCTCAGCTTTGCATAAGTCGGTGCGTGGCTCTGATCCTGATGCGGCGCTCTATTGGTTCGCCCGTATGTTGGCTTGCGGTGAAGACCCACGGTATCTCGCCCGTCGGATCACCCGGATGGCGGTGGAAGACATCGGTCTTGCAGATCCTCAGGCCCAAGACATTTGTTTGCAATCTTGGCAAACCTATGAGCGTTTGGGCAGCCCGGAGGGGGAGTTGGCCCTTGCACAGGCGGTGACCTATCTGGCGCTCGCCCCAAAATCCAACGCAGCGTATCTAGCCTATAAGGCGGCCGTTCTGGATGCAAAAAATACAGGATCGCATCCACCACCAAAACATATTCTAAATGCACCCACTGATCTGATGAAGGATCAAGGCTATGGGGATGGCTATGCCTATGATCATGATGCGGAAGATGGGTTTTCAGGACAGAATTACTTTCCTGATGGTATGGACCGGCCGGGGTATTACGTCCCGGTAGAACGTGGTTTTGAGCGTGAACTGAGCAAAAGGCTTGCTTATTTCGAAAAACTGCGCGCGCGCCGCGGTGGTTGACAAAACGCTCACTCCAGAACATTGCACTCCTATGTTTATGACAACTCTACAAGTTGCCCTTGGCGGGTCAATTGGTGCTGCCCTTAGGTTTCTGGCTGGAGTTGGTATACTGCGCTTTGTCGGTCCGGGGTTTCCGATTGCGGTAATGGGCATGAATACTTTGGGGTCCTTCGTTATGGGGATGTTTGTGGTGTTTGCCACACAGCGCGGCATGACGCAGCTGAGCCCCTTTGTGGTGACAGGTCTGTTGGGTGGATTTACGACGTTTTCAGCCTTCTCACTGGAAGCGGCCAATTTGTCTGAGCGCGGGGCGATGGGGCAAGCCTTGGCCTATGTGGCGATGTCCGTTGTCTTGTCTATAGGTGGCCTAATATTGGGTCTGATGATTGCGTGAGGGATATGGGCGTGAGCCGAGTACAGCTTTTAGAAGTAAACGAAGGGGACGGAGACCAGCGTCTCGATCGTTGGTTCCGCAGGAACTTTCCACAGGTACAGCAGGGTCAGATTGAAAAGATGTGCCGCAAGGGTGACATCCGTGTAGATGGTGGCCGCGTGAAGTCAAACTCTCGGGTTGAAGTGGGCCAGATTGTGCGGGTTCCGCCTCTGCCGGACACACCAGCCCCGCCAATCGTTGATAAAAAAATAACGGATGCAGATGCCAAGATGATTCAAGCGTGTGTGCTGTATAGGGATGATCAAATCATTGTGTTGAACAAGCCGCCGGGTCTTCCGGTTCAGGGTGGTAGCAAACAGCATCGCCATGTGGACGGTCTGACGCCAGCCTTGCGCTTCGGCTATGATGAAAACCCACGTTTGGTGCATCGTTTGGACAAAGACACCTCTGGTGTTTTGATTCTAGGTCGTACGCGCCAAATGACTGCAGCTCTGACCGAAGCATTCCGGCATCGCGAGACCCGGAAGATCTATTGGGCTGTTGTCGCTGGGGTGCCGCATCCTAAGATGGGTACTGTGAAATATGGCTTGGTGAAAGCCGGGGGCCACGGTTCGGCCGGTGAAGGTGAAAAGATGCAATGTGTGCATCCAAACGAAGTTGTCAAAACACCTGGCGCAAAACGCGCCACCACAGATTATGCTGTTTTGTCTCCATTGGGCAGCCGTGCTGCTTGGATTGCTTTGGTTCCTGTGACTGGCCGCACCCATCAGCTGCGCGCACATATGGCCGAAATGGGTCATCCAATCGTGGGCGACGGCAAGTATGGCGGTTCAGGCCAAGAAAACCTTGGGCATGGTTGGGGCGCACAATTGGGCGGCGATATCAGCAAAAAAATGCACCTGCATGCGCGACACCTCCGGTTAGAGCATCCTGTGACCAAGGCTATGCTGTCATTCATGGCGCCCTTGCCGGAACATATGCAGCGGACTTGGGATCAAATGCAGTGGGATCCAAGAGATGTGGAGCTTGATCCTTTCGAGGGTGATGAATGACCAGGCCTCACACGCTGATATTGTTTGATGTTGATGGTACGCTGATCGACAGCCAAGCGCATATATTAAAGTCCATGAAGTTTGCGTTTTTTGCGCAAACTCTCCCGCTGCCAAGCCGTGATGATCTATTGTCGATTGTCGGACTGTCTTTGTTTGAGGCCTTTGGCCAATTGTGCCCTGACGCGGATGAGGCGAAGCGTGCCGATTTGGTGACGTCATATAAAGATAGTTTTTCCGCCTTGCGCGAGACCGCGGCACCCTCGCCCCTTTATCCGGGAGCTTTGGCGTGTTTGGACCTGTTGCAGGGCGTTGAGTCCTTTGTGCTTGGGATCGCCACCGGAAAATCGCGACGCGGTTTGAATCATGTGCTGTCGAACCCTGATCTTGTAGGTCGCTTTGCGACCGAACAAGTGGCAGACAACCATCCCTCCAAGCCGCATCCTGCCATGGCCTTGCAGGCTATGGCAGAAACTGGGGCCTCTCGCGGCGTTATGATCGGTGACACGTCTTTTGATATGAAAATGGGACGTTCTGCGGGCTTGAAAACCATTGGAGTGAGCTGGGGCTACCATTCCACCAGTGTTGTTGGTGAAAATGCCGACCGGGTGATTGATCATTTTGATAGCCTCTTGCCAGAAATTCAGACCCTATGGAGTGACCTATGAGCGATTGGGCTGCTAAACGATTTTGGAGCACCGTGGCCATCGAGCGCCGCGACTATGGGCATGTAATTTTACTGGACGGCCGTTTGGTCAAAACGCCGGCGAAAGCAATTTTGTTGGTCCCAACCCAAGCCATGGCTGATGCTATTGCCACAGAATGGGATGCGCAAAGCGACAAGATTGATCCCAGAACCATGCCAACGACTCGTTCTGCCAATGCGGCTCTTGATAAAGTGACGCCGCAGAAATCAGAAGTTGCAGCTTTGATCGCAGCCTATGGCGAAGATGATTTTCTTTGCTATCGTGCCCCCGCACCGCAGGAACTTATCGAGCGACAAAAACAGGCTTGGGACCCACTCTTGGCCTGGGCAGCCCAAGCTTTTGATGCGCCGTTGCGCACTACTGAGGGTGTGATGCATGTGGAGCAACCTGCAAATTCTGTGATCAATCTGACCGCCGGCGTGACTGCGCAAACATCGTTTCAGTTGGTGGCGCTGCATGACCTTGTGAGCATGTCTGGCTCACTTGTGATTGGGTTGGCGGCACAAGCCGGCGCTTTTGAGGTCGACGATTTATGGACCCGTTCACGTTTAGACGAGCTTTGGCAAATTGAACATTGGGGGCAGGACGATGAAGCTGACGCAACGTCAACCATCAAGCGTGATGCTTTTTATCATGCAGACCGATTCTATAATTTGATCTGAGATAGGGTAATTAGAGCTAAATGGTTTAGTAAACCAAAGTACACTGGTTGAATTATGCAATAAATGAGAATTTTTTACTAAAAAATTCCATTTATTGAGAGTTCTCTTGACCTATGGCCTCCAAATTTGCGATCCTCTACTTCATTGTGGGGGGAAACCCTAGCATTCACGCCAATCAATTAGATTGGATTAGACTGTTCCAAATGGGATAGACAATAGGATGAGGTACAAAATGAAAAAAACCATATTTTTTGGTTCGTTGGCCGTTGCTGGCCTTGCGGCTGGCTTAGTATCTGCTGGCACTCTTGATGATGTTAAAGCACGTGGTACACTGAACTGTGGTGTGAGCACTGGTGTTCCAGGTTTTGCACAACCAGATGCGAATGGTGTGTGGCAGGGTTTTGATGTTGCTGTATGTCGCGCGGTTGCCGCGGCAGTTTTGGGCGATTCAGACGCTATACAATTCGTACCAACAACAGGCAAAACACGTTTTACTGCTTTGGCTTCTGGTGAAATAGATATGCTGGCCCGCAACACCACATGGACAATGAGCCGTGACGTTGACCTGAAGTTCGAATTTGTTGGTGTTAACTATTATGATGGCCAAGGCTTCATGGTTAAGGCATCAACTGGTATAACTTCAGCAAAAAGTCCAGATATTGACGGTGTTACAGTCTGTATCCAAACTGGAACAACAACTGAGTTGAATCTTGCAGATCACTTTCGGTCAATTGGCATGAGTTATGAGCCACTACCAGTTGAATCTGGTTCTGAGGCTGTTACGCAATATATGGCAGGCGCATGTGACATGTTCACAACTGACCGTTCTGCTCTGGCTGCGCGTCGTGCAAATATGGAAACTCCAGAAGATCACGTTCTACTTCCAGAGATCATTTCAAAGGAACCACTCGGCCCATTAGTTCGCCATGGCGATAACGACTGGGGTGACGTGGTCCGTTGGACATTGAACGCCCTGATTACAGCTGAAGAATTGGGTGTGACATCTGCTAATATTGAAGAAATGGCAATGGGAACTAAAAACCCGGAAATGAACCGCCTTTTGGGTTCAGAAGGAAATCTGGGTGAAATGTTGGGCTTGGACGCTGATTGGGCCAAAAGGGCCATTAGTGTTGCCGGTAATTATGGCGAAATCTTTGAATCAAACATTGGCGCTGGAACCATTATTGGCTTGGCTCGAGGTGTTAACGCCAAGTGGACAGACGGTGGCTTGATTTACTCTCCACCTTTCCGTTAATAGGCAAAATTACTGTCAAAGGGCGCATATTTTGCGCCCTTTGATTATTAAAATACAGAGAAAAATACAAAAAATAATTTTCTGCAGTCATAGGTTTTGATTTTTATGCCCACATCCTTTCCATCAGAGCGCGGAACCTTTCGGCTTTCGATGCTGCTGAATGACAAACGCTATAGGTCTTACACATTCCAGGCTTTTGCGTTGTTTGTTCTGATTTGCGTTGTCGCTTACCTAGGCAAAAACCTTGTGGAAAATTTAGCGGCTGCTGGCTTAAATATTTCGTATGGTTTTTTAGGCGAGGCTTCCGGCTATGATATAAACCAACGCCTTATCGAATATAGTAGCCAATCAAGCCACCTTCGAGCTGCCTTTGTTGGTATACTAAACACTCTGCTGGTGGCGTTCTTAGGGTGTATAACAGCAACAATTTTGGGTATCACAGCAGGTATATTAAGGCTCTCTAACAATTGGATCGTTGCCAAATTGATGTCGATCTATGTTGAAATCTTCCGTAATGTGCCTGTGTTGATATGGATCCTGATTATAAATGCGATCTTTCTCGCCGTACTTCCGCAGCCAAGAGCGTTTAAGGGCGAAAACCCTGAAGCTTCTATGTTGTGGGATATGTTTGCCTTTACTGGCCGGGGAATTTACGCTCCCAAGCCATTGTTCCTTGAAGGGTCTATGGTTGTTATTGGGGCTTTTATACTGTCGATACTCGCTATATTTGCCCTGCGTCGGTATGCGCGGCACAAGCTTTATTCTGAAGGAAGGTTAATTAATACACTTTGGCCAAGCGTTGCTTTGTTTTTCATTCCAACCGTGATAATTTTTTATGCTTCAGGCAGTCCAATTGGACTTGAATACCCAGAATTGAAAGGTTTCAATTTCAAGGGAGGTATTTATGCTCGAGGTGGTTTGATCTCGCTTTGGTTTGCACTGTCAATTTACACGGGAGCATTTATCGCCGAAGTTGTCAGGGCTGGTATTCTGTCTGTAAATGAAGGTCAAACTGAGGCAGCAGCTGCGCTTGGGCTGCGGACCAATCTGGTAATGAATTTAGTGGTTCTTCCGCAGGCTTTACGTGTGATAGTCCCGCCACTGATATCCTTTTATCTTAATATTACTAAAAATAGTTCACTGGCCCTTGCTGTAGGATATATGGACATCACCGCAACGTTGGGTGGTATTACATTGAACCAAACTGGGCGCGCGATTGAGGCTATATTACTGCTTATGCTATTTTACTTGATAATTAGTCTGGGCATCTCGGCGATTATGAATATTTACAACCGTAGCATCATGTTGAAGGAACGTTGACGATGGCTAAAAATAATGCGCCGTTCGTTCGCCATGAATTGATTGAAGAACAGGTGCCTCCAATAACTCAAAGAGGCTTGGTGAAATGGGTTAGAGAAAATCTGTTTTCATCCCCTTTTAATGTTATTATGACGCTTCTTTCACTTTGGGTGATTTATTCAATTATAGCGGGCATTGCGCCTTGGTTTATAAATGGCGTTTGGAATGCTGATTCCGTTCGTGAATGTTATGATATTTTGGACGGTGCGACCGGCGCCTGCTTTGCGGTGCTTAAGGAACGATTCCCACAACTTATTTATGGTTTTAAGTATCCTTCCACTGAACATTGGCGGCCAAATATCGCAGTCATCTTAATGTTATTTGCCCTGGCACCGGTTTTGTTTCGCAAGCTGCCCCGTCAGCTCTTAAACTTTAGCCTAATTTACCCGTTTCTAGCTTATTGGTTGATTTGGGGCGGTACTCCTCTTGTGCCGGTTATGGCGTTTTTTGGTTTTGCAGTTGGTGTATATTGTTTTCGTCGTTTTTCGACTAATGCGTTTGCATTAGGAGCGATTGTTAGCGTGATTGTGGCTATTATATTCTGGGTGTTGAGTGGATATGTGGTTGAGGCAAACGAAACATTTTTAGCGCTGGAAGCCGTTCCATCCCGTGATATGGGCGGCTTTATGCTTAACATTTTACTAGGCACTATCGCAGTTTCTTTGTCTATACCGCTTGGTATTGTGCTGGCTTTGGGGCGTAAGTCCAATATGCCAATAATCAAATGGATTTGTGTTCTTTTTATTGAATTTATTCGTGGCGTGCCCCTGATTACGTTATTGTTTGTGGCCAACGTTATTCTGGCATTTTTCTTTCCACCTGATACGAGTGTTGATCTGATCCTACGCGTGATCGTGATGATGACGTTTTTCAACGCCGCTTATATTGCTGAAGTTGTGCGCGGAGGTCTTGCTGCTTTGCCGTCTGGGCAATCTGAAGCAGCCAACAGTTTGGGCTTGGATTATGCTCAGTCAATGCGTTTGATCATACTTCCTCAAGCATTAAAGGTCTCAATACCTGGAATTGTTAATGTGTCCGTTGGCATGTTGAAAGATACGACCTTGGTATCGATTATTTCTATGTTTGATCTTGTGGGTATGATCCGGGGCCCAATTTTATCGTCAACCGCATGGAACGGTGTCTACTGGGAACTGTTCGGGGCGGCGGCGGCGATATTCTTCGTAGTTTGCTTTAGCGTGTCAAAATATTCTCAATGGTTGGAGCGCCAACTTGAAACTAGTAACCGTTAGGAAAAGGCTTTCCAAATGAACGAACACGTAAAAATTGAAGCTTCTAATGAGATTGCAATCGGAATTAAAGGCATGAACAAATGGTTTGGATCCTTTCATGCTTTGCGTGATATTGATCTGACGGTCAATCAGGGTGAAAGGATCGTGGTCTGTGGTCCTTCCGGTTCAGGAAAGTCTACCCTTATTCGGTGTGTAAATGCATTAGAAGAACATCAGAGCGGTCAGATTGTTGTTGATGGCATCGAACTTACATCTGATATCAAAAATATTGACAAGATTAGATCCGAAGTTGGTATGTGCTTCCAACATTTTAATCTCTTTCCTCATTTGACAATTTTAGAAAATTGTACTCTGGCGCAGATCTGGGTGCGCAAAACACCTAAGAAAGAAGCTGATGAAATTGCTATGCATTTTCTTGAAAAGGTTAAAATTCCTGAGCAGGCCGATAAATACCCAGGTCAATTGTCTGGCGGTCAACAGCAGCGCGTGGCGATTGCGCGTTCTTTGTGCATGAAACCGCGTATTATGCTGTTTGATGAACCTACTTCTGCTCTTGATCCTGAGATGATCAAAGAGGTTTTGGACACAATGATCCAGCTTGCAGAAGATGGCATGACAATGATAGTTGTAACCCATGAGATGGGTTTTGCGCGTCAAGTTGCGAACCGAGTGATTTTTATGGATATGGGCCAAATAGTGGAGCAGAACGAACCAGAAGAGTTCTTCAATAATCCACAATCGGACCGGACCAAATTGTTTCTGAGCCAAATATTAGGTCACTAAGCTAATATATGTTGAAAAATGGGCCCTTTGGGGCCCTTTTTATGTCAGAAGGTCATCGGGCGTTATGAAATTAATGACCCACCCTGCGGTGGTTTTGACTTCGTAGTCCAACACCAATGTGGCCCCCGGAGGGTAGTCGTAAAACCTTGGGTGCGTGGGTTCCTGCATGGCCATCTCCACCGCCAACTCCGCTATCCCCGGATTATGGGCTAAGATCAGTAGGCAATCTGTCTCCCTGTTCTGCACGGCCAGCAATAAGCCTTCGGGTGGGGCCAAATAGAGTTCGGGCAGCACTGCAGCGGTGCAGGTTTGGTTTAACGCTGCGAAGGTTTGTTGGGTGCGGTTTGCGTCCGAGATGAGCGCATAGCTGGGGGGATGATAGTTTTCGGTCAGCCACAGCCCCAAACGACCTGCCTCAGCTAGGCCTTTGGCGCTGAGCGCTCGTTCATGATCTTCAATCCCAAAGCCCCATTCGGCCTGTGTATGGCGCATCAAAATTAGCTTCATTTTAAAAACTGCCGCATGCGGTAGGCTGAATGCGCCACCTGTCTTGGGCATACCGCACTCACAGGGCAAGCACGCCGCGTCAAACATCCAGCCGTCAAACAGCGTTGCTCCGGGTCTTCGCGCATAGAACTCCAACATGCGTCTATATTGTAGCTCTCGCCGTTCAGTGCGCCAACGGGGCAGGCCTGCGTACAGGGCTGCACACAGCTTGGGCAGGGGCTTTCAGAGAGCCTGTCCGAAATCACATCAAGTTCTAATGCGTCGCGATAAGACACCAGCAGGCCTGCTTCGGCCTGTACCAACATGCCAACGGTGCTTTGCCACGCGCGATCACTCGCCAAAGCCCAAGTCAGAAACGGGGCAGGGTGTGCGCCAAAGGGGAAATATGGTTTCGATCCGGTTTCTTGGGCCAGTTGGCTGATAACACGGTGCGACCAACGATCTACTGGATCTGGCCCCCCACCTTGCCATTCCGAGCTGGCGCAGAGAACGGGCCAATAGCTCGGTTCATGGGGCCCCAACAAAATAATGCTACTGGCGTCTCCGGCTAAACTGCCAAATATTGTCAAATTATTGGACTGTGCCGCTGAGAGGAGGTCACCGTATGTCATTTGCGAAAGAATGGCACAGCCATTGACCAAAGCAAGCGGGTCGGCCGCAAATCTTGCCAATGCAGGCCAATTTTCATCTCCTCATGCCCATCTTTCGGAGACTGTGTGTAGGTGCCAAAAAGGCGGTCCCACCATGATAGGGCAAAGCCAAAATTGGTATCATGCTCGTGGCGATGCACGGAATGATGAATACGGTGCATATCCGGCGTGACCAGCACGGCGCGCACCGCACGATCAAATCCTTGGGGCAGCTTGATATTAGCATGATTAAACATGGATGATCCGTTGAGTAGGATTTCAAACACCACAACTGTCCAAGCCGCAGGGCCCAAAAGATAGACTAACCCAATTTTAAACGCCATCGAGAGCGCAATTTCTACTGGATGAAAGCGGATGGCGGTGGTGACATCAAATTCAATGTCTGAGTGATGTACACGGTGGATGCGCCACAGAGCCGGGATCTTGTGGCTGAGCACATGTTGCAGCCATATGGCAAGATCCAAAAGCAATACCACGATGATCAACTCCAACCATCTGGGCAGCTCGGTCATATTCAACAGGCCCCAACCACGTGTCGAGGCATCTGCGGCGGCCAATACAGCTGCGAAGGGTAAAAACAGCGCTAATGCTCTTAGGGTAATTGTATCTACAATGACAAACAGCCAATTTGTAAGCCAACGTCTGGCATAATTTGGTCTGGTTCTACGCGGTGCGAAACGTTCGATCACTGTGAGAACGACAAACAGACCAACGAAAACCGCCAAACGGAGTGTGGCTTCATTTTGCATGTGAAGCACCTCGATTACAGCTCGTTAGGCGCATCGGGAGACCTAATGAGGGATCCAGCACCATGATCGGTAAACAATTCAAGCAGGCATGCATTGGGCGCGCGTCCATCTAGGATTACCACGGCGCGAACCCCGCCTTCAATCGCGCTCAGAGCGGTTTCTGTTTTGGGGATCATACCGCCGGCGATCACTCCAGAGGTCGTCAACTCACGAATATTTTCTGGGGTCAGCTCTGTCAGGACCTCACCTTCAGCATTTTTGACGCCGGAGACATCGGTCAGCAGCAAAAGCCGATCAGCCTTCAGTGCCGCCGCAATCGCCCCGGCGACCGTATCGCCATTGATATTGAACGTCTCACCGTTATCACCAGCGCCTAAGGGCGCAATGACAGGGATCATATCGGCCTCAAAAAGCTTGTTGAGCACAGTGGGGTCAATGTCTCGGGGTTTGCCAACCAATCCCAGCTTTGGATCAGCCGGATCGCAGATGATCAAATTTGCATCCTTACCCGACAAGCCAACGGCGCGTCCGCCCTGCGCATTGATTGCTTGCACAATGCGCTTGTTGACCCGGCCAGACAAAACCATTTCCACTACTTCCATAGTAGCTTCATCGGTCACCCGTTTGCCATCTACAAATTTAGATTTAATCTCAAGCCGCTCCAGCATTTCGTTGATCATTGGACCACCGCCATGCACGATGACTGGGTTCACGCCCACTTGCTGCATTAAGACGATGTCACGGGCAAAGGTTTCCATCGCCTCGTCGCTGCCCATGGCATGGCCACCAAATTTGATAACCACAGTCGCGCCATCATAGCGTTGCAGATATGGCAAGGCTTTTGACAATGTGCTGGCGGTAGTTAACCAATCGCTGTTCATGGGATATCTCTCTTTGACGTTGACTGCTGCAAGGGTAGTGGTCCAAGGCCGCGCTGCCAAGAGCGATTTGAAGGATCGAAGGGCTATACCAAACTGGCAATCACCGCGCGCAGGGTCGCGAGACCCTCACCTTTTTCAGAACTGGTTAGGATCAACTCTGGAAAGGCTGCGGGATGTTTGGCCAATCTGTTGCGTACTTGGCCCAAGACCTGATCTCTTTCATGATCCTTGATCTTATCGGCTTTGGTGAGCACCACTTGAAACGTCAAGGCCGATTTATTCATCAGCTGCATGATTTCTTCGTCCACTGGTTTTATGCCATGACGACTGTCGACCAAAACAAAAGCCCGGCGCAAGTTTTGCCGGCCAGATAAGTAATTTTTTAACAAGCGTTGCCATTTTTCGACAATGGCGATCGGTGCATTGGCGTAACCATAGCCTGGAAGGTCGACCAAATAACGTTCTTCGCCCAATTCAAAAAAGTTAATTTCTTGAGTGCGGCCCGGGGTGTTGGAGGCGCGGGCCAAGCCTTTTCGGTTGGTGATAGCATTGATCAAGCTGGACTTGCCTACATTTGAACGTCCGGCAAAGCAGACTTCGACACGGTCACCGTCTGGCAGGCCATCCATGCCCACCACGCCTTTGAGGAAGTCTACAGGGCCTGAGAATAGCTTGCGGCCAATTTCAGATCCGGCTTCGCTCTCAGGCTCGGCGATAGGGAAAGGTAGGATCATAGGAGCTCCAACGTGTCTTCAATTGAGATTTCTCCGGACTGGATGACGCGAGCATACAAACCAAAGTTTTGATGATTCCAACCGTCATTTAAGGCGCCCAGAGTATCTGCATCTCGCTCGCCTGTCTTTGGGTTCGCGGTTGTCGCCAGGCAGCGCACTACAGGCTCAACGCCTTCGAAAATAACGGTACCAATACGGAAGCGCTGATCGATCCAGTTGTGCTCGGCCCAAGGCTCGAGATCATCCAGCCAAATATTTCCGCGCCACCGCAAAGGCGACACTGGAACGCCCATGCTTTCTGATAGTCTGCGCAAGGAGGCATGGCTGTTAATGCTAATTGACGGGTAATCAGTATCTGTAGATCCACGTTCTGGCACGCGGATGATGCGCGCAGATTGTGCTCG
>MDSY01121862.1_pt1 | contig 15705 bp, 15 predicted proteins | sample 811131 | NCBI WGS metagenome assembly MDSY01 (sample SAMN05326643, study PRJNA326480) | marine metagenome | isolation source: seawater | place: Atlantic Ocean: South West | collected 2010
CTGCCACGGTCTTTCTTGGGGTATTCTTGCAAAACTTCAATAGCTCAGCAGCACAGCCACGTAGTCATTAGGAATTGTCTAACACCAGACCGGGTTTTTGTTGGATTTGACCCAGTAACTGCCGGTCAGCCTGCACGGTCAATTGCACTGAGCCGTCCTCACGCAAAGTTTCATTTAGCACCGCCCCAGAGCGATACAACCATGCTCGATTGCGTCCATCGGTGGCGGGCAATATCACTTGGTGTGGAGCAACCACACCCAAGACATCACCAATTTGCCCGACTAGGGCATCCAAGCCCTGCTGGGATTGCGCTGAAATTAAGCAGCCGGCCCCTGCAAGCATCTGCTGGGCCTCCGATTGCAAAAGATCGGCTTTGTTCAACACTACAACTTGTCGCAGTTCCGCAGCCCCAATCTCATCCAACACCTGTTGTACCTGCTCCATCCGCTCACGCCATAGCGGATCACTCGCATCAACCACATGCAACAACAGATCAGAGTGTATGACTTCTTCTAGGGTCGCTTTGAATGCCTCTACTAAGGTATGCGGGAGCAAACTGACAAACCCCACCGTGTCTGCTAACACCACCTCGCCAGTGCCTGGCACCTGAATTTTCCGCATGGTCGGATCTAAGGTGGCGAACAACATGTCCTGGGCCAGCACCTGGGCGTCGGTAAGACTATTGAACAGCGTCGACTTACCTGCATTCGTATACCCGACTAGGGTTATGGTGGGGGTGCCGCGGCGATTACGTCCACGGCGGTTTTGCTGACGCCGTTTACTGACCTCGGCTATCTTGCTCTGAGTAGCTTTGATTCGCTCGCTGAGCATACGCTGATCAAGTTCAATCTGTTTTTCACCGGCCCCACGCATACCAATGCCGCCTTTTTGTCGATCTAGGTGAGTCCATCCGCGAACCAACCGCGTCTGTGCGTGCTTTAACTGGGCAAGCTCAACCTGCAGCTGACCTTCGTGACTGCGGGCCCGATCTGCAAATATGGTCAGAATCAGTTCCGTGCGGGTAATCAGCCGGCAATCCAGCGCTTGTTCTAAATTACGTTGCTGGGCCGGTGATAAATCGTGGTTTACCAGCACAATATCCGCGCTATACATGGATAATAGTTGCGCTAGTTCCTCTACCTTGCCACTGCCAACAAACCATCGGGAGTGAGGCGCATCCCGTTTGACAGTGATGACTGCCGCTACCACCAATTGTGCTGAACGCGCCAGCTCCGCGAGTTCCTGAGCGTCAGGGTTCGCTTTTTGCCGCAACTCGATTTGCAGCAATAGTGTTCGCCGACCTGCTTCTGGCCGGTCAAATAACATAAAACATAGAATCTTTAATCAGAGGACGGCTCAGCTGCGTGCTTCTTCGACTTCAAACTTAACGTTATGCGCTGGCACAACCGTTGAAATCGCGTGCTTATATACCATCTGGCTAACTGTATTGCGCAACAGCACAACAAACTGGTCAAAGGACTCGATTTGTCCCTGCAACTTAATACCATTAACTAAAAAAATTGACACCGGTACGCGTTCCTTGCGCAACGCATTTAAATACGGGTCTTGAAGATTTTCGCGCTTTGACATTTGGCCTCCTCGCTACCCCGGCAACAAGAGTCTGTACCGGAGCCTAGCAGCATATAGTTATTGTTATTCTATGCAAAGTCGTCGCATTCTAGCATGTCGCCAAGGATTTGCTCGCTGTCTAAGACTTCAAAGTAACCGCTTCAGATGGGCCGCAATCTGCTCGGGCGCCGCAGCAGATTGTAGATCGATATTCGACCATCCACGTAACCATGTAAGTTGGCGTTTCGCCAATTGGCGGGTGGCGGCTAACGCCGCCGCAACGAAGTCGGCGTGGGAGCAATCACCACGCAAAAATTGCCAGGCTTGCCGATAACCCACTGCACGCAGGGCCGGCAGATCTGGGTGCAGGTCACCACGTTGCATTAGCTTCTCAACTTCCGACAAAAAGCCTGCCTGCAGCATTGCTTCGAAACGCTCATGAATGCGCTGATGCAGGACTTGTCGCTGAGTCGGCACAACCGCTGCGGTAACCAACTTTATTGGCAGCCGACTGGTTGCAATAGCGCCCTTTGCAGTCTGCCACTGGGCAGACATGGGTTGTCCGGTAGCGCGAACCACTTCCAGCGCGCGCAGCAATCTTTGATGGTTGTTCGGGTGAATCTTGGCTGCCGCCACGGGATCTGACGCAGACAGCTCGGCGTGCATGGCAGCACCCCCCAGACGCGCTAACTGCTGCTGCAACTCCAGACGCATGGCAGAATCTGCGCTAGGCAGCTCGGCAATGCCATCGATAAAGCGCTGCACATAAAGCATAGTGCCGCCAACAATAATGGGCGTTTGCTGTTGCTCCAGCGCTGCCGAAATGGCCGCATCAGCATCACTGACAAAATCCGCCGAAGAGTAAGGCTCACTGGGATCCCGGATATCAATCAGACGATGAGGATATGCTGCGAGCTCCTGGGTGTTCGGTTTCGCGGTACCGATATCCATGCCCCGGTACACCAGAGCCGAGTCCGCACTGATCAATTGTGCTTTTGCGGGACCTCCTAACTGGTCCTGCAGCGCCATAGCCACTGCTGTTTTCCCCGCTGCCGTTGGACCGATAACAACTGCGACAGATGCGACGTCGGCCACCCCTACTGTCCTCGCAAAAACAAACGGTCGAGCTCATCAAGACTTCGTTGGACATAGGTAGGGCGTCCGTGATTACACAATCCAGCGTTCTCTGTTGTCTCCATATCGCGTAACAGCGCATTCATTTCCGGCAATGTCAGTCGGCGATTGGCACGCACTGAGCCCCGGCATGCGATATTGCCCAGAAGGTCCAACCCATGCCGATTCACACCTTCAGCGGTGCCGAACTCTGCTAATTCTGCAAGCAGATCCGTCACCATTTGTTGTAAATCTGCGTCGGCCAACAATACTGGAACTTCTCTGACGGTAACGCTGCACGGACCTAGCCTTTCGATTACCAGCCCGCTTTTGTGCAAGTGCTCCGCCAGATCCTCAACCCACTGGGCATCGGTTTCACTAACGTCAAAAGTAAGCGGCACTAACAATTGTTGACGCGCCACCGAACCAGCTTCTAATTGAGCCTTCATCTTTTCGTAAACAATACGCTCGTGGGCCGCGTGCATATCGACAATGACCAAACCCTCGGCATTTTGAGCGATCACATATATTCCGTGCAATTGGGCTATCGCATAGCCTAACGGATGTTCGACCGCCACTTCTGGAGCGCGCCACTCTGCTGACGCTTCAGCAACAATGTGCTGCTGATGTATTGCTTGGGCAAAACCACCAGGCAGGTTGCCGCTGCCGGAATTTCGGGGCGGACTCAGACCCAACGCCGATTGATTAGGCGTGGCAGAGGCGGCTTCGGTATAGGGTAACGCCTGTTCTTGACGCGCCGGCCTTATCGCCCGCAATGCGCGGTTTAGTGACCCAAAGATAAAATCATGGACATTGCGCGCGTCGCGAAATCGCACTTCGTGTTTAGTTGGATGCACATTGACGTCGACCAAATCAGGTGCCAGCTCCAAGAACAAAACATATACGGCATGACGGCCATGAAACATTACGTCACTGTAGGCTTGGCGAATCGCATGGCCTACAAGCTTGTCGCGAATGCTGCGCCCATTGACGTAAAAAAACTGCTGATCCATGTAGCGGCGATTATGCTGAGGCAGCCCAACCCAACCATATAGACGGTAACCTTGGGCGCTTTCATCGACAAACAGCGACTGTTCGACAAATCCAGGGGACAGCACTTGAGCGAGCCGCCCTTCAGTGTCGCCGGCAACCAAGTTCAGGCGCTTGGATTCCGAGCCTTTCGCCGGGGCAACGTCTTGCCCGCCCTTGGATTGCACTAGGGAGAACCCTACATCCATATGTGCCAGGCTGAGTCGGCGCATAACTAAGTCGATTTGTTGGTTTTCGGTTCGCTCGGCTTTGAGAAACTTGCGCCGCGCCGGGGTATTAAAGAACAGATCCCATACTTCGACCGATGTACCTTGATTATGGGCAACGGGACCACTGCCAACAGACTCTCCACCATGAGTTTCGAGATACCAGCCAGCATCAACTTGGGGTTGCGCGGAGCTGATCTTAAACCGCGATACCGAGGCCACACTGGCAAGCGCCTCGCCTCTAAACCCCAAGCTTCCGATGCCCAACAGATCTTGGGCATGGGCGATTTTACTCGTGGCATGACGCTCCACAGCCAGCGCCAAATCATCTTTATGAATACCACCACCGTTGTCGCGCACCCATAGAGATTCCACACCGCCCGCAACACAACGCACCTCAATGTTAGTCGCACGGGCATCAAGGCTGTTCTCGACCAATTCTTTAACGATAGAAGCAGGTCGCTCCACCACTTCACCGGCGGCGATTTGATCGGCGACAAAGGCACTTAAACGTAGAACTCTAGCCTCGGTCATAGATCAAGGATCTCCAGGAATAAACAGAGTTTGTCCAACTCGAATCTTATCACCGCGAATAGCATTACGCCGCTTCAAGGCGTTCGCCGTGACCCCATAACGCGCAGCTATTTCGGACAACGTATCACCTCGTGCAATGGTGTGACGCAACTCCTGCCGACGCGCAGCGATCGCCGTACCCGGCGGAGGATTCGCCCGCATAAACTGATCGATACCGCTAGCGATGGCTTTGGCTAACTTGGTTTGGTGATCTCTTTGTGACAGACGCCGGGCTTCCTGTGGATTAGAAATAAATCCTGTCTCCACCAGAATAGAGGGCATATCGGGAGATTTGAGCACAATAAACGCTGCTTGCTCGACCTGTTTCTTATGCAACTTTGTCATCTTACCCATTTGATTTAGGACTGACTGGCCAACCTCGATACTATAAGAGCGGTTACCATCCATGGATAAGTCCAAGAGCACATGGGCGAGCACGTCGTCTTTGTCGCTCAAGCTGACATCGCCAACGCCGCCTAATAGATCCGATTGGTTAGCGCGCTCAGCCAGCCACTTGGCGGTTTCACTGGTGGCGCCACGATCCGACAGGGTGTACACGGATGCCCCACTGGCCGCTGCGCTGGTAAATGCATCCGCATGAATTGACACAAACAGGTCGGCACGGGCTTCGCGGGCCAACGCTGTGCGTTTGCGATGAGCAATGTAGTAGTCCCCCGTGCGGGTGAGCACGGCTCGATATCCTGGCTTGGCATTGACGGCTTGCGCCGTGCGCTTAGCGATTTGCAAAACCAGATGTTTTTCTTGTTGTCGTTTTGGCCCCAAGGCCCCCGGGTCCTCACCGCCGTGGCCAGCATCAATGGCAATCACAACATCTCTATTTTGCGGCCGCGTTTCAGCATCTTGTTTAGCCGGCTTTTTGCGAACCTGCTTGGGAGCCGCCAAATCCATTACTAACCTGTGACCGTAGGGAGAAATCGGCTTGAGGGGAAATGCGTTTGGCCGCAACTTTTGTTTGGCATCGAGCACCAACCGAAACCCCTTACCTCGGGGTGCACCGCGGATTTTCTTGATACGAACAAGATCCTTTGCCACCTTGGCAAGATCCAAGCCCTCAGCAAGCTTCGCGTTGGCTAGGTCAATAACGACCCGCTCAGGCTTATCTAAGGTGAAGTATTTGTATTTGACCGCTGCAGAGGTGTCGAGAACGATGCGTGTTGCATCCGGCGACTCATGCACGCGCACACCTTGTATTGTGGCGGCAATCAGCTGCGCCGACAGAGAACAGAGAATGAGCGCCGATAAAATCCTAAGCATCGGGCATTAGCACTCGGACGTGGCGCTGGGCCGGTGCCGACGGGTTAGTGCCGACAGGTTGATGTAGAGCTAATCGAACCAAAAGATCAGGTGTTGGTAGCCAACCCGCTCCACGTTGTGGCCATTCAAACAATTTAATTCCCGGACCATCTAGGATTTCCTCAAAGCCCACGAACTCTAGCTCTTCAGCCGATTCCAAGCGATATAAATCGAAATGATACAAATCCAAACCGCCTAAGTTATAAGGCTCCAACAGCGTATAGGTGGGGCTTTTTACCGCACCGGAAAACCCTAATGCTCGCAGTATGCCTCTCACCAAGGTGGTCTTGCCGGCGCCAAGATCGCCTTCAAGGGCTACTAGCGCCGAATTGCCGAAGCGATCCTGAATCAACCGCGATAGCTCTTGTCCAAAAGCCACGGTAGCTGCTTCATCTGCTAAAACTTGTTCCATCGCCTCAGTCATCGAGACGCTCCCTGCCCGACAACAAACTTGGAAGTATGGATATTACATCGGTGGCCATAACACTAAGTGGCCCTAGGGTCTCTGCTACAAGATCTGCGCTGGCACTGTGTAATGCTATGGCCTGGGCAAATTGTTCGCGACCTTGGCGGCTTTTGTTTCCCGCATAGAGCGGCGCCATCAAACCAGCACAAATGCCAGTTAACACATCGCCCATTCCAGCCGTGGCCATCCCTGGGCCACCGTGGCCACAAATCTGTATACCGTTTTCCGTCACTACCACTGACCCTGGACCCTTTAGCACAACATTGCACTCATAATTTCGCGCCAATTGTAGTGCAGACTCTAGTCGATCAGCCTCGACAGCGGGCACACCGACACTCAATAATTTTGCCGCTTCGCCGCCATGGGGGGTTATAAATAGATCGCTTGCCGGCATGTCGTCGGCCTTGGCGAGCCAATACAAACCGTCTGCGTCGATCAATTTTGCGGCCGCAGTGGCAGCTACTGTCGCGAATAATTCAGCCCCCCACGGATCTCTGCCTAAGCCAGGTCCGATCACTATGAAGTCGGCAGCATTAAGGGTGTCCGGCAACGCGGCAGATTCTGCATCAACAAACATAACTTCGGGTACGCGCGCGAGCAGGGCGCTTCGATGTTCTGGTCGGCTGACAACGCTGACCAATCCTGCACCACAACGCAGTGCCGCCTCAGCAGCCATTAGCACCGCGCCACCCATACCGTGATCTCCACCCACAATGACCACTTTGCCCCGTTGGTGCTTATAGGTATTGAGCGGCAATGCGGGCAGTAGCTGGTGCTGCCAAGTCAACAATGTCGCCTGACCCGGCGTATGGTTCGAAAGATCAGTAATGCCTAGATCCGCAACATGTAAATCACCCACGAAACCTTTGCCTGCACCGGTATACAAGCCGATTTTTCGACCGACAAACGTAACGGTCATAGACGCACGAACTGCGCCATGCGCGCCAGCAACGGCTCCAGTGTTTGGATCAACGCCACTGGGTAAATCCAGTGCCAGTACTGCGGCCGCAGATTCATTGATACGCTTAATGATCTCTAAGTGTGAGTCACGTAACGGCGGCCGAAAGCCTGTGCCCAACAGAGCATCAACCACTAAATCATGTTTTATCGGTTGAAAGGCAGGCTCAACTGCACCACCCACCGCGACAAAATCTTCATAAGCTGTTCGCGCATCGCCCTGCAAAAGCTCGGGACTATTAACCGCTATGAGCTGGACCTGCAGACCTAATTGATGCGCCAAGCAGGCCACGATGTAACCGTCACCCGCGTTATTGCCCTTGCCACAAATTACCGAAACTGCCCTAGCGTCAGGCCAGCTCTGCAGCATTTGTTCAAAAGCGCTACGCCCCGCGCGCTGCATCAGCGTATAACTATCTATGCCCATACCCCGGTGCTGGATCGGTTGCATCGCACGCGCCTCTATCTCTTGGATCTGCGCTGCGGTATGAAGTTGGTATTTGGGGCTATGCATAAGCTCAGGTTTGATGGCCCTAATCCACTGACCATGACGAGCAGACAGTATACTGTTATGCCCTCCCAGGGCGTAGTCGTCGGAGCACACTATCAGTAACGAACAATCAGCCAACACGCTTCCTGACCAACCCCAGCTTACAGTTTGGGCACAAGACTTAGGATTCGATGCCATCGCGGTAACCGATGTGGATTTGAGCGCCCATGCACCATATGTGCGTGAATGGTTAGCCAAGGGTTTTGCCGGCGACATGGGCTATCTGCATCGCAACCTAGAGAAACGTCTGCACCCAGAGCTATTGGAGCTAGAAACCTGTCGAGTAATCAGTGCTCGAATGAATTACCTACCCCCAGACACTCAACCTCTGGAAGTTCTAGCCTGCTCTTCGAAGGCCTATATTTCTCGGTACGCTCTCGGTCGTGACTATCACAAAATCCTGCGCAAACGCCTCGCCAATCTGGCACAGAAAATCGACCACGCGTTGCCGGGGCATCAGTACCGGGCGTTCACTGACTCCGCCCCAGTGCTGGAAAAGGCACTCGGCGCCAAAGCCGGACTCGGTTGGATGGGCAAACACACGCTGCTGTTAAATGAGGAGGTCGGATCTTGGTTTTTTCTCGGTGAGATTTATACCAACGCACCGTTAGCATTGAGTCATCAGCCAGCCAAAGAAGCCTGCGGCAAATGCAATGCGTGCATCACCGTATGCCCTACCCAAGCAATCGTAGGCCCGAAAAAACTCGACGCACGACGATGCATTTCTTATCTGACCATTGAACACAAAGGGCCTATTGATGCCGAGCTGCGAGGTAAAATGGGCAACCGAATCTACGGCTGCGACGACTGCCAATTGTTCTGCCCGTGGAATAGAGACGCGCCCACCACGAATGAACCAGACTTCGCACCACGGCATAACTTACAAAACCGCGATCTGATTGATTTATTTCTGCTTAGTGAGAAAGACCACGACGCCCTGACCGTGGGCTCTGCCATGCGTCGTGTCAGCTATGCGCAATGGCAACGTAATTTGGCGATTGCGCTAGGCAATGGCCCTGCCACGACCGAAGCCATCAGCGCCCTACAAAAACGCCGTGGGCAGCTTAACGATATGGTGGATGAACACATTGACTGGGCGTTGGAAAAATTAATGGGGCAAATTGAATAAATGGTTTCGGTAGTGCCGAAGCTCTTCAATAGATTCTCGAATATCCGCCAACGCCGTATGCTCACCTTTCTTTTTGAATCCTGACGCCACCTCAGGATGCCAGCGTTTCGCCAGTTCCTTGACACTACTTACATCGATCATGCGGTAGTGCAGATAACGTTCTAAGGTCGGCATGTAGCGAGACAAAAAACGCCGATCCTGCCAGATACTGTTGCCACACAACGGTGCTTGATGCGCCTCAATGTATTGCTCGATGAATGCCAATGACACCGCTTCGGCCTCGCGCTCGGACACGCCCTCTATCGCGATTCGATCCAGCAAACCCGATGCCGAGTGGTGGGTTTGATTCCACTCGTCCATACCATCGAGCAGCGACTGTGGCTGCTGAATTGCCAACACAGGACCTTCAGCAATGACGTTGAGGTCACTGTCCGTAATGATCGTAGCCATTTCAATGATGCGATCTTTAACCACATCTAGCCCAGTCATTTCTAAGTCAATCCACACCAAATCAGCGTTCATAATCACTCAAAGCAGCAAAGCCCATCCAATATAGATGACGATTTGGCTTAGGCCAAGGCTCGGGATGGTGAACCAATTCACTTAGCCCAGCATTACCGAAGGACCCTGACAGCGGCCTGATACGCTTAGCCGAGACAGATACCCCGCGTCATCAGCCGAGGAAACTGTTATTGTTTTTGCTTATAAGAAAAGACGTACTATGGCCAGCCATTCATCATTGTCTAACCCGAAGCTACTTGAACCTGAAGATCTGACCCTGCCACTTGGCAATGACGACCTGCTCATTCAAGTAACCTCCCATGCGGTTTTCGCACAAGCACACATTGAAGGTGCGGTATTGGTTGAACCAGCGCAGCTCTGCTGCGGCATCGCGCCCGCAGTCGGCAAGTTGCCGAATATATCCTCGCTACAGCAGACCCTGAGCCGTATTGGCTACCGCCCCGAGCGCCGGGTTATTGCCTATGACGATGAGGGCGGCGGCTGGGCCGGCAAGCTATTGTGGGTGATGGATGCTATTGGTCATACTGACTGGGCTTACCTGAACGGGGGCTTGCACGCCTGGGCGGCTGCCGGGGGCGCATTAAGTTCTGGCACATTTGCCGCAGCCACAGATCTACCGCCAATCCAGCTGGCGATTAATAGCCAACCCATCGCAGAGATTACTGATGTGCTGACCGCTATCAATGAACCGGCCCAGGTGATTTTAGATGTGCGGTCCCGCGACGAGTATCTGGGTTTGCGAAGCGGCTCTGCCCGCGCGGGACATATTCCCGGGGCGGTGAATTTGGATTGGGAATTGCTCAAAGATCCAAGCAGACATTGGCGCTTACGCGAGAACTTGCGCGAGGATTTTGCGACCTTAGGAATTGATCAAAGCACCCACGTCATCACCCACTGCCAAACTCATCATAGATCCGGACTATCCTATTTGGTCGGGCGGCTCCTCGGCATCGACATTCGTGCCTACCACGGGTCCTGGGCTGAATGGGGTAACGATCCAGATCTTCCCATCGAATAACGGAATAATTACCGCCATGAGCAAATATTTCGCAAGTCTGCAAAAGCTACTACCCCAGCATCTGCTATCTCGTGTTGTGGGGCAGCTCGCGCAAAGCGAAAACCCGCGCGTAAGCGCAACCTTTATCGAACAATTTGCGCGGATTTATGACATTTCTCTAGCAGAAGCAGAGCGCAAAAAATTCAGCGATTATTCGAGCTTTAATGACTTTTTTACGCGTAGCCTGGATCCGGCCGCAAGACCTATGCCTGACGCAATCAATGAGTTAGCCAGTCCAGTAGACGGCTGCGTAAGCCAGCTAGGTGCGATAACTGAGGAGCAGTTATTCCAGGCCAAAGGCCAGCGCTACTCTCTGCGTGGCCTTGCTGGGAGTGCGAGCCATGGCTTTGAAGGGGGCGACTTCTGCACAATTTATCTGGCGCCCAGCGACTACCATCGCATTCACTTACCCTACGCGGGCACACTGACCGAGACCATCGCCTATCCAGGCGCATTGTTTTCGGTAAACGCAGTGACCGAGGAATACATTGAGGGTCTATTTTTGCGCAACGAGCGCCTAGTCTGTCGATTCGAAACCAGCTTCGGGCCCATGCTGGTTATTTTAGTCGGCGCTTTAATCGTCGCGTCTATCGAAACTGTTTGGCCTGGGCCATTGTCGCCTTATCAATCAATACAAACTAATCAACACAGCTTGGCCCTTGAGCGTGGCGCTGAAATTGGGCGTTTTCTGCTAGGTTCTACCGTGATTTGCTGTTTTCCAAAAGGCGCGGTGGAGTTGAAGAAAACACTAACGGTGGGCAGTCGGGTACGTATGGGCGAAGTCATGGGCGATTTACTCTAAGGCCTCTAAACCCTAACACGCGACGGTATGGACTGGCGGAACTGCGGTTAAATTTCTGGCCTTTGTAATACCTCATCAAGACGGTCGGCGTTTTGCGCCAGCATCAGCAAGCGGTCAATGCCCAGTGCAACGCCCGCGCAATCGGGTAAGCCGCTACGCAACGCCGCTAGAAACGGCTGGTCCGGCTCAACATCCATTCGCCCGAGCGTTTTCCGCCGAACTCGATCTGCTGCAAAACGCCGTTCGTGCTCAGTTGGGTCTAAAAGTTCCCAATAGCCGTTGGCGATTTCGACTCCATCAATCACCAGTTCAAAGCGCGCCGCGACACTCGGATTATCTGGGCGCAGTCGCGCTAGTGCGGCTTGATCAGCCGGATAGTCCACCACAAAAAATCGACCCGGTCGCAAACTCTCGCAGGCCTCGGCAAAACGCAAATCCAGCTCACTGCGCTGAACATTGCCTCGATCCGATAAATCTCCCACCAGCTGCTGATAAGTCACGGTTTGCACATTACCCGGCCCGAGTACTACGGCAACCAATTCAGCAACTTCCTGCATCAGCTGCTGGTCGTCGAAGCCCAACCGATACCACTCAAGCATGGTGAATTCTGGGCTGTGCAAGCGCCCCCTTTCTTCATGCCGGAACACCGGCCCGAGCTGGTAAATGGAGGGCGCGCCGGCGCTGAGCAGACGCTTCATCTGGTATTCCGGTGAGGTTTGCAGAAAACCATAGCCCGGCACAGCTATGCTTTCTACATCTGGGTCGGTAACCGTCGCGGGTCCAAGTACCGGAGTCTGAACTTCCACAACATCCCGCGCGGCAAAGAATGCCCGAATGGCCCCAAGAGTTTGCGCACGTAACCGCAGGCGCTGAGCGAGATTCATTACCGCGCAACCTCGCCTTGGCGCCGGATTATTTGTCCCTAGCCCTTAGCCCGAGAAACATATTCCCCGGTGCGCGTATCCACTTTTAGGATGTCGCCAATGTTAATAAACAGCGGCACACCCTTGATCGTAGCGCCCGTGGACAGTGTTGCCGGTTTGGTGCCGCCATTTGCGGTATCACCTTTCAAGCCCGGATCTGTATCAGTTACTTCAAGTTCAACAAAATTTGGCGGAGTCACCGCAATCGGATCGTCATTCCACAAAGTCACTTGGTAAACGTCTTGTTCCTTGAGCCAGTCTTTGCAGTCGGCGACCGCAGATTCCGCGGCCGCCACTTGCTCAAAGCTGCCGTCGGTGCGCATGAAATGCCAAAACTCGCCGTCGGTGTATAAATATTCCATATCGATATCGACGACGTCCGCACCTTCCAGAGATTCACCCGATTTGAAGGTGCGCTCCCAAACCCGACCATTCTTGAGGTTTCTAAACTTAACGCGATTAAACGCCTGCCCCTTCCCTGGTTTTACAAATTCGTTTTCTAGAATCGTGCAGGGATCCCCCTCCAGCATGAGTTTCAATCCGGATTTGAATTCGTTGGTAGAATAGTTGGCCATAACTCACTTCGTTGATATCAAAGTCGCGCATGATAACCCCGAATCACATTCCTGCCCATCTTAGCCCGGACGTTGGCCCCTGGCCTGATGATCTATGGACCAAAGAATTGGCTGCCGCCGCCCGAGACGCGGAAACGCTACTGGATGCAGTACAGCTCGAGCGCACAGACCTACCGTACCCTATAGACACAGCTGCGCAATTTCAGTTGTTGGCACCACCAAGTTTCATCGCCCGAATGGGCCGGGGTAATACCAACGATCCCTTGTTAAAACAGGTATTGCCAACCTTACAAGAACAGCAGGTCAGCGCTGGCTTTATGCGCGACCCGCTAGCGGAAACCGACCCTGACCGTGGCTTCATTAAAGCCCCCAGCCTACTGCAAAAATATCAGAACCGTGCGTTGCTGATCACCACACCGGGATGCGCCATCAATTGCCGTTACTGTTTCCGCCGCGAGTTTCCTTACACTGAACATCGACCGAAGAATCATCAAGAGGCCCTAACAGCCATCGCCGCAGATCAAAGCATCAGCGAAATTATCCTCTCCGGCGGTGATCCGTTGCTGCTCAGTGATAGCCAGCTGCCCCAACTGCTTAGCAACATTGAGTCGATACCTCATGTTCAGCGCATCCGCATCCACAGCCGCATACCTATTGTACTGCCCGAGCGGCTTACCCAAACGCTAATGGACACCCTGACCAACCGCCGCTGTCAAATAGTGATGGTGGTACACAGTAATCACCCACAAGAATTAAACGATACTACAGCGCGCGCCTTGAACTGCCTTAAGCAAAGTGGTGTCACGCTGCTGAATCAGTCTGTGCTGTTGCGCGACATTAACGACGATGTAGGCACGCTGGTGCAGTTATCAGAAAAACTATTTACCCAGGGCGTATTACCCTACTACTTACACCTGACCGACCATGTTGCGGGTACCGAGCATTTTTTTGTTGCTGACGAAGAGGCGAAAGAAATTTACGCGCAAGTGCAGCACCGCTTGCCGGGCTATTTATTGCCAAAGCTGGTCAGAGAACTGCCTGGCGAAGCGTCAAAAACATTACTCGCTTAACTGCCCTGACTGAGTGCCTGCTCAATGTCGCTATCGCTGAATCCGATTAGGTACAAAATTGCGTCCAGGCCAAAATTCGAGATCGAGTGTCGGGCGCTTTCTTTGACCACCGCCTTGGCGTGGTAGGCGATTCCCAGGCCAGCGGCGGTCAACATCGGCAGATCATTAGCACCATCTCCTACCGCAATAGTTTGCTCTAACGTAATGCCTTCGCGTTCGGCAAGCGACATCAGGATGCGCGCTTTCGACTCGGCATCAACAATATCGCCCAAAACCTCACCGGTCATCTTATCGTCAACGATTTCAAGCGTATTGGCGTAGATATAATCAATTCCCAAGTCCTTAGCTAAGTATTCGCCCACATATTGAAAGCCACCGGAGATGACTGCTGTGCGATAACCAAAGTGCTTTAACGCCTTGATCAATCGATGCGCCCCATCGTTAAGCTTTACTGATTCAGCAACCTCCTGCAGAAACGCTCTGGGCATACCGCGCAATAAGCGCGCGCGCTGCCGGAAGCTCTCTTTAAAGTCTATTTCTCCAGCCATTGCGGCCTCGGTGATCGCCACGACTTGTTCCCCAAACCCATAGCGTTTAGCCAATTCATCCATCACCTCTTCGGCGATCAACGTGGAGTCCATATCCAACACAACCAGACGACGGTTGCGGCGAAATACCGTATCTGCCTGGACACTGAAATCGAACTCAAGTCGCTCAGCAGCTTGAGTAAGGTCTTTTTGCAAGGATTGACGATCATCTGCGGATGCCCGGGTACCACTTACGCGCATCTCTACACACAGCCGCGGCACTGCAGCACCGGCGATATCCTGGGCCGCCTTGGTCAGGCGGCGTACAAAATCAATATTCAAACCGTATTGATAGGTCAGTTCACTGACCGCATGCATCGCATCAACGCCGTCGTTCAAAGCCATAACCGTAACAATGAGGCGATTTGCGTCAGTAAATTCCGACCACATCACTTGATCGGACGATTGCACCGGTGTTATGCGCACCACTACATCTTCGGACGCACATGCGCTTTCGATACGCATACGGGAATCCGCTATTGCGACTACTCGAGCAAGCACCGCAAGCGCTAATTCGTTATGAATCACCGCTTGGCCAATGTCTAAAATATCCGCCTCAACATCCTGTAGTGCCGCCATCAGGCGCGACATCATGCCAGGCTGATCGCGACCCGATACGCTTATAAGAATGACATCGTCTGACAATTCAAGTACTCCACGCCCTACAACCAAAGCGCTTCAGTGTAGCGGTTATGGCGCTTTAAGTGGCGTTTCAGCCACTACAAATTGAGAACTCTAGCCGCCACTCGCAACGCAATGTGCTAGGGTTATTTTTCTCAGCGAGGATTACGATTCATGCCCTGGTGGAAACGCTTCAGGTCAACCAAAGCTACTTTGCCAGCCGCGACCACGGCCAGCGCTGTATGTGCAATTGCACTCGCTGCTATTTGGTTTGGTGGCGGATCCGACCAGCGCGAGGCGGAACGTTTTGGTTCGACCCTGGCAAATACCTTGGCTAAAACTACCGCTGGCGATCTACTCGACAACCAGCGCATCAATCTTGCCGTTATCGCTAACCATGTCAGCAGCATAGATGAGATCGACGGCGTAACATTTTTTGATAATGCCAATAATGTTATCGCCATGAGTGGCAGCCAGGATGGCACCAGTCGCTTTACCGCAACCGCAAGCATCGACGATACGATTACCGGCTATGTCAGCCTGCATCTCAATACCCAAGCGTTTCAGCCGCCCAAACCATGGATCCGCTGGCTGGCGAGCCTTGCTACGGTCATAGCGGC
>MDSY01018264.1_pt1 | contig 15697 bp, 8 predicted proteins | sample 811131 | NCBI WGS metagenome assembly MDSY01 (sample SAMN05326643, study PRJNA326480) | marine metagenome | isolation source: seawater | place: Atlantic Ocean: South West | collected 2010
AATGGAATTTTGGTCGACGGCCAACTCCGTTCCGTTATAAATAAATTAAATACGAGTACAACACCATTCTGTTGTTTCTTCTTCTTCTTCTTCTTCTTCTTCTTCTTCCGTGAGAGAAGAAGAGAAACGAAACGAAAGCACTTAAACGTCATCACAGAGATGATGCTCTCTGGTGGTGGTGGTTATGGCGGGAGAAAGGCGCACAACACTTCTGTCGGAGGAGGAGTAAATGGAGTTTTGTCATCACATTACGCGATCTTTGTTTTCGTCGTAATCATCGTCTTCGTTTTAACTGGGAACTACGAGAGCATAATGAAGACGAAGATGAATGGGAACGGCCCACGGAACGCGTTGGTTGAAAATTCTTTCACAGGCGGAGACGAGTCCGTGACCGTGCATTCGTCGTCGTCGTTGGCGAAGGGAGAAGAGATATCTATCGACGACGACGGTGATGACGGTGGTGACGACGAGGAAGGCAGCGCAGTAGAACGAGAAGTAGAACGAGAAGATAGTAATAGATTCAGTAGCAGCAGTATTAGTGGCGATAATAGTAATAACGACGGTAATGGTAACGATAACGACGTCGACAGCTCCAACAGCAACACACAGTTATCTGCCATCGCCGTGGGGAACGGCGCGAGCTTGAGAAACTCTCGGTTCGGACGACAAGTAGACGCGAACGACGTCGTGTTGCGTTTCAATCTTTTCAAAACCGTCGGGTTCGAATCAGACGTCGGCTCGAAAACGACGCACTGGGTGTTATCGACGATCAAAGATCCGAACGAATTCGACGAAGAGGAGATTCCAAACTTGAAGAAATCGCTGCAGCACGTGTACATTCCGTTTGTTTTTCGAGACTGCAAGCCGCAACAAGTGCGCTGCCCGAGACGAAAAGATAAAATTCCCAAACAGAAGCAACGCATGCACGAGTTGGAAACGATAGCGACGAACTGGTTAAAGAAGAACGATATGCGTGATGTAAAAGTACACGCGGTAGAGGCACCACAAGTGGATACTCTGTACGAAGAGTATAACTTGAACGAAAAGTTTCCATCCATGGGACTCATGTTTCTCAACTACGCGTGGCGAAAGTTCAAACAGCCGGTGCAGTTTTGCGGTTTTGATTTTTACAGCGGCTCGCACGATCATTATTGGGAGAGGAAACTGAAAAACGAAACGTGTCACAACATGAACGACGAATCGAGAGTTTTGAGCGAGTTTGTAAAGGAGAATAAATTGAAAGCGCTCGATAAAAAAGCGCACGAAGTTTTGATAAACTACAAATCACCAGACGAAGCCGAGTACGATCCGAGGTGTAAGATTGTCTGCAACACCGACGAATCGAATTTGTTTTGCTTAACGTTGCGCGGTAGAGAAGTTGATGCGTATAACAACGCTCCGGAGCAATGGGAAAGACGTCACGGTATTCACAGCGCATATGTGAAAAAGACAAATAAGAAGAAGCGGGGAAAAGGTTGATTTTGATTTGAGTTCTGTACACACGTAATATTAATCTCTGTGTCGACTGTTGTTGTCGTCGTTTAAGGCTCCTCGTTGTTCGCGTAACTTTCTGACGACGTCGGCACTCATCGAGGCTGGCGGATGTCTGGACATAGCTTGCGCCGTGGCGGAGGAGAAGGCGAAAGATTTCATTCCTCCGTTTACGCGCGACGCCGCCGGCGCCATCGACGGTTCGTTGCTACTTCTATTTCTATTATTACTAGTGTGTCTCGCGTACGCGCTTCTGAACTGATTGTACATGCGCGCGAACCATACTTTTATGGTTCTCCATAACTCTTTCAGTTTATTTGGAATCGCGTCGAAGAAGGCGGCTAACTTTGGCGAGACGCGTCGCAGTCTCATGGAGACAATGATTTTGTATTTTTGCACGAAGGGAAGCAGCTTGTTAAAGACGATCGTAGAGACGACGGATTGAATCGTGCTGATGATTCTAATCGCAAAAGTTTTAATCACTTCGATCGTTTTTTGAATTACTGGGTACTTTTGGTACCAAAGTTTCAATTTAGGCAAAATCGCATTTACCGCGCGAACGACCACTCTTCGATAGAGCACGTCAAAGATTGGATATAAATAATCGCGCAACGGTTTCGTTTTCATGTGAAACCACGCGGCAAATCTGTTATATCCGGACTTTTCGCACGTCCATTCGACAAATCTGTTCAAAATAGCGGATTTTTTGCACAGATACTTCAATCCAATGTACCAAACGACTTGGAAGAGCAAATAGTAAAACACTTGTATGAAGAGCGATAAAGACACCCACCATCGAATAAAGCGTTTGCCCATGCTCGTATTCTTTGCTCGCATTTTAGCCTCTTCGTATTTATCCATCATCGATCCAAACGTACCAGCCATAGAGCCGTGATGGGTGTAAAAAGAATCGTGAGACATCGCTAAGGTGTTCGTTTCGACACCTTCGGCCCACACTGCGGAAGCGCTGTGTGACTCGCCCGTTCTCGCTTCGTGGACAACTTTCGGGTGTAAAGAATCTTTGTTGCTCACCGCGTTTGATATGCCACCTCTGTGGCGAACGTCATAAATACCCGTCAAGTGCTTCGTCATTTCGTGGTCGTCGGTGTCGTCTACTAAACTATCGCCGTTCTCGTTTTGCGTGTGATCGAATTCTACGTTCAACGCTCCCGCCACCGTTCGGGCGAGTTTTCTCTCCAAGTCTAATAATTTAATCGACGACGGGTTCCCTCTATCCGTCACGTATACGCGCTGCGAGTCTAGGCAAATGGAAATGCCAAACGGAACATCGAACGATGATTTCGTCGGCGATCGACGACCTAAATGGTCTCGAATGTGATTGGATTTATCCACAACCGTCACGTCGACGACTTTCCCCGCACTTTCCCAGTTTGGTTCGTACGATGTGTCGTCTTTGGACCCATCCGGATATGCCGCCGCGATGTCGTCGAAAACGGGAACTTTTCGTACCGCGCCGTTCCCAGAGTCTACGACTAAAACGTACACTTTTTCCTTCTCCTTCTTCTTCGACTGAAACAACGAGGAGGAAGACGCGGCCATCATCGCCGATAGCGAGGACGGCACGAACGATACCGCCGTCGGCTTCGCAAAGAGCGTATCGATACCAAGCGCGTTTCCTTTATATCCTCTACTTTTACCTCCGGCTAACGTGACCACTGCCCCGGTCTCCGTGTTCACTAATCGTACCGCGTGGTTCCCAGCATCAGCCACGGCTAAAAACGCGCACTTGTTGCTCGATTTGCCGCCGCCATCCAACACGGTGTTTGTGCTACACGACATACCCATCGGTTGTAAAAATCTCGCGTTAGATTTTATACCGTCTATCATTCCCGGAAGTTTGTCTCCCGTCAACGTCGTCACCTCCCCGCTTTGCACGTCCACTTTCCGTATGCAATTATTCATCGCATCCGAGACGAACAACGTGTGCCCGTCCGGGTGCATGACCACGTCCATCGGCTGATTAAACCTCGCTTTCGTCCCGACTAGATCGTCGTGGTAACCGGTTAATCCAGATCCCGCTACGGTTCTTACCACTCCGCTCCCTAATATAATTACTCGAATCTTATGATTCTTCGTATCCGCGACGTATACGAACCCGCCGTCCGGCGATACCGCCACGCCGGATGGAAACTTAAACGTCGCGTCCCCTCTCTTCGCTAAACCATCCGCACTCCCACTCGCCCCGGTCCCAGCTAACGTCGTCACCGTCCCAAACTCCACGTCTATCCGCCGTATTCTGTGGTTAAACGTATCCGCGATGAATATATCTCTCCCGTCCGGAGATGCGACGACGCCGAACGGCTTGTTAAATCTCGCCTCTAAACTCGGCCCATCGTGGAATAACATGGACGGATGTAAAGCTCTGGACGGGTCGTACGAAGACGATCCTCGAGTGTCTTGTTTCGCGAATCGTCGCGCAGAGTACGTGTGCGATGAATCATCGCCATCATCATCTCCTTTACCTCCTTTGTTTTGTTGTTGTCGTTGTTGGTAATAGGCTGCGCTGTTCCCATCTCGTCTCGACGAGTGCACCAATCTGTCCTGTTGCGCGTTCGTCGTTTCGACTTTGAAGATTGCGAAGATTGTCAAGAACGCGTTCAAACAGAAGAAGAAGTAGTAATAAAAGAGCATCGAAGAAGAAGACAAAGAAGAAGATCTTCTTTTCGTTGTTGTTGTCATCATCATCGTCTTCTTCTTCTTCTTCTTCTTCTTCTCTCTTTGTCTAATACGCCCCCTCTTTGTTTTTGGTGTTTTTTCATTCAAAACACAGAAAAAGAAATTTTTACACCAAGAAGAAGAACCACACACAGAAAACAAACACACAATAATAAACATATTTTAGACGAGAGAAGACAACAGATAAAGCGATAAACGCATTCATTTATACACATAAAAGAGAGAGAGAGAGTGAACAAACAAACAAACAATCAATCAAACACTGAAACGTTAAATAAAATAAGTAAAACAAAATGGGAGGACGAAGCAAAATCAAAACGCCCAAGAAAGAAACGCATTCGCTCCCAATCGACCGACAGATTGAACAAGACAACGTCGCTCCAGAGAGGAACCCGAAGAAACAGAAAGAGAAGAAAAGGTCGAGACAACCGGAGGAGGACTTTATCCACGACAATTTATCGAATAAAATCATGGCCCAAGCGAGGAAACAGTTGGAAGATATCGAACGAGAAGAGAAAGAAGAAGAAGAAAGAGATGCCGGCGGCGGCGGCTCCTCACAAAAACAGCCAAAAAGAAAACCGTCGCAAGGGAGACAGATTCTATTAGAAGGAAAGAGTTCGATGTTAGATCACGGAATAGAAGAAGAATATGATTCAGATGATTCAGATGACGACGACGACGACAATGGAGATAATAATAAGAATACGAATAAAAAGAACGCGTTCGATGAAGAAGAAGGCGAAGCTGAATTAGAATACGACTCCGAAGAGGACAAGAGAAGCGAGTTCGCGTACAACCTAGATAAAGAGTACGAACACGAGGAATACTCGGACGTCGAGTTGGACGAAGAAGACGAGCAAGCTTTGAATGCGTTTATGAATCCGTTCGGAGGACAGCAACGCTCGTTGGCGGATATGATTTTAGAAAAGATTCACGATAAAGAGGCGGAAGAACAAGGGGCGGCGTTGGAGATGTTGGAAGACGACGAGGACGAACGGCAAAAGAAATCGGCGATGTTGGAAGAGTTCGCGCCGGAAGGTATCGATGAAAAAGTTTTGCAGGTGTATAGGAAAGTAGGGGACTTGCTGAAACGATACACGACTGGGAAGTTCCCGAAGGCGTTTAAAATTATACCGGCGTTGTCGAATTGGGAGGAAGTGTTATGGTTGACGAGGCCGGACACGTGGTCACCACACGCAATGTTTCAAGCGACGAGACTGTTTGCTTCAAACTTAAACGAACACATGGCGCAGAGATTCTACGTATTAGTTTTGTTACCCAGAGTACGAGACGATATTCAAGAACATAAGAGGTTACACCACGCGTTGTATCAAGCGTTGCGAAAAGCTACGTTTAAGCCGGGCGCGTGGTTTAAAGGCATTTTATTGCCGTTGTGTGAAAGCAAAACGTGCACTTTAAGAGAAGCGGTCGTTTTGTCGTCGGTGTTGGCAAAAACGTCCGTGCCTGCTTTACACTCCGCGGCGGTGTTGATGAAACTTTCCGAGTTGGAATACGCCGGGACGACGTCGTTTTTCATTCGCGTCTTGTTAGACAAGAAATACGCGTTGCCGTACAGAGTCGTGGACGCGTTGGTCGAGAACTTCCTCAGGTTTGCCAACGAAGACAGAACGTTACCAGTGGTTTGGCACCAATCGTTCTTGTGTTTCGTGCAAAGATATAAACACGAGCTCTCGAAAGAGCAAAAGAAACGTCTGAGTAAATTGGCCTCGGCGCATCAAAACCATTACTTGATTTCGCCGGAAATAGTTCGCGAACTCGCAAATTCGGACACGAGCAGAGGCGATAAACGCATGGACGTGCACATGAAAGGCATACACGAGACGAAACCAAAACAAGGCGTAGCGAGAGAGTTCACTTTAAAGACGAAAAGTGGCGCAAGACTTCAAGTTGAAGATTTTAGAAACATGCCGCCGATAGTTTTACAGCAGGATATGGAGTACTAAAACTATTACTTTAGAACCTGATCCTACTCGTAGCGGTATCGTTTCATTTTTTATAATTGATTCACTTCTTATAACCCAGCTGCTGTAAATGTCACTTCCTCTGCTTTTAAAGTCTTCAAATTTAACAAGACGACGCTCCCGGTTTCGCTAAAGCTTGGTACGGAAACCAACACGGATTTTTGTGACGCTACTACTATTTCTCTCGAACCAAACGCGCTTTGACAACCCGCAAAGAACACGTCCGGGACTTGTGTTATAACGAAAGGATCTCTGTCTTTGAAGGGATAGCACGCCAACGTATCAGGCGCGGACGGGGCCATGTGTCCCCATTCTAAAAATCTCTCCATGACATCTAACACCGCTTTTGCTTTTTCCTCCGGTGTTTTTCCCTTTACGCCGACGCCGCTCGAGGTGATTTGTAAACAATCGCGAACGTTTTGCCCGGACGTTCCCAGAAACGTTCGCGATGAGGACGATGTGGACGCATCATCTGATGATGGTGTGATTTGAAACTCGTGAGGGTTGGTCACTTTCTTCAACGTCGACCCTTCGAATCGAGCCGCGTTTGGTAGGAAACAACTGTGTATGGGTTGTTGCGGCAACGCCGAGTTCGTCGGGTCAGAGCTCCCGGGCATGAGATCAACGGGTACCATTTCGCAAACTTTCGCGAGAAACGAGTCCGCTTTTTGAATCGAAGATGACGTCGCTTTCTTTTTCGTATCGGCGTGGGTCCCACCTTCGCCGTTTGTCGTCGCCTTGGCGCCTTTCTCTCCTTGGACGCGTTCTTCCTCTCTCGTTTTCGAGGAAACCAATTCACCGCACACGAGCACTTGGCTAATTCCGCCCGCTTGCTTCTCATCGCCTAAACTGCCTTCGATGTATTCGCTCAACATGATCGCGCGAACGTCGTTCAAGGGAGATGCGCCAAAATTCAAACCAGAAACTAAGCACACGTATGTCGGTTTGCCGCTTTCGTCTTCTTCCGTTACCTTTGTCGTTGACTTTGCCGACGACGACGGCTTTGCAAATGCCACAGAATCGACGACGAAATCACCTTTATTGTTCACGCGTCCTTTACACGCCGCCGAAACACCAGTCACTAACTCCCCGACCTTCACTCCGGGCCCTTGCAACTTTACTCTCGCGCTTTCGTCCTCCAAGATACAAAAATCATTCTCTTCGTCCACGAAGTTCTCCTCCAAGTCCATCAATCCGTGTTCGACTTGCTCTTTCTTCGTGACACCGGCTTTCGTTTTAATGTATTCGTCTAAAATGATTGGTTTCTTGGCCATTTCTTTGTAAATAGTGCCGATGATGACGACTTCCTCGCCGAGCGCGGCGGCGGCTTTGTTTTCTTTGTTTTCTTGTTCTTGGAGCAGCGTATCCTCGTCGTCAACGTCCATCATCATCATCGCGGATGATTCTTTCTTCTCTCCTCCTCCTTTTCCGTCTTCCTTGTTGTTATCAGTATTCGCCCCCGCGGCGCCTAATTCAATGACTCTTTTCAAAGGAACGGATGTTCCAAATTTCTCTCGCGCGCTTTGCTTCAATCCTGGGAGTAAAACCATCAATCGTTGGTAATACAACGACGAATACTGTTTTCCCATGTGCTCTTTTTCGAACCGGAATTTACTTTCTTCTTCGTTGGATGATCGAGAAGACGCTTTTCTCTTCTTCATCGCTTCTGATTGAGCGTTGGTGGTAATAGCGCGCATGGTCTTTAACTCGTCGTCATCCAGAGCGACGAGTTTTTGAAACGACGTTGCGGTCATTTATTAGGGCAAGGAAAACGAGTGTTTGTTGTGTGACGGATGAAGAAGAAGAGAATTTTTTTTGAATTTTGGCACAAAGGCAAAAAGCATAAAAATCGAAATCGAGAAGACGTGTATACACCAAAAGAAGCGAGCGAGCGCGTGAAATCTTACGCTGCTATTTAATAATAATTTAAACAAAACAATCTCAACTCATTCCGATGATATATAATTACAACGATAACAAAAAGCTAAAGTAATGCGTATTATTGTTTAAAGTGATTTTGATAAAAAAATCTCGCGCGTGCGCTATTCCACAGCAGGTTTTATGTATGCGTGCGGATTTGGTTCGAGTTCCCAGGAGGATTTCAAGCAGCCTATAATCTCCGCGATGTACGTCTCTTTGTCGTTTCTCATCCATTGCGAAGGACATCTGGCCAATAAACTCTTCTCCAGTTTGTTGATTTTCGTCTCGCCGTCTTTCCACACTTCATTCATGAGAACGCTTTCGACGTACGCGGCTTCTTCCGCGCCAGGCTTGAAGCGTTCGGTCAAGACTTTCATCTCTCGCATGGCATCTTCGGTGCCAAAATTCTCATGGATTGATGATTTTTGCATCTGAACTTGCGTGGGCGGTAGTTTCTTAGCAGCCTCGGTTTTGTCTCCCTTTTCTTCCTTTTCTTGTTTTTCTTCTCCTTTCTCGACTCGATCGGATAAAGTTTCGTCTTTTTTCTCGTCACCTTCGCCATCCTTCGCCTCTGCGGATGCTCCTGCCGATGCAACCGCCGGAGAAGCCGGCGCCGCCGCTGTTGCAAAAACGCCAGGTTCCTTGTTTTCTTTACTCGCGCTGTTGTTCACGTTGTTAGTCGCCTCATTTGAGGGTGCATCGATGACCATATCGCTACCGCTGCTTTCGTCTATGATCTCTTGTTCCAACTGAAACGGCGTGAAGTTTCGCGGGTTCGTCTCCTTCGGGTCGTCCGAGCAAACGTGAAAGTATCGAATATCGCTTACTGCGGATGGGTTTCTGAGGTCGTATGGACCAACAATAGCACCTACGAACGGACAATTTTTACGCCGCATAAACATCGCGTACTTCTCTTCGCTCATGTTATCGCCGTCGTCGATAACTTCCGCGTCGTTGAACAATTTTTGATAGTTGGATTGATTTTCGATGTCTCTCAAACTCGGTTGATTGGGAAATACCGGGTGCGAATGATACCATCCAACAACTCGCTCTCCGTTTGCATCCAGTTTCTCGACAATATCCGGAACGGACGACGGGTCGAGTTCGACCTCTTGACCGGCGTTTCCATCTTCCTCGGATAAAGGCAACTGCTTGGCCGGTAACGCGCGAGTGATTTTCAACTCTCGTTTCTCCCCGTCCCAGGTGCCGCCGAGGAAACCGATGATTTCGTTCGAACATAAGTGCGAGTGGTAATCCATGACGAGTAGACACGACGGAGAAACGAGCATATCAAACGGCTGTGCACCTTTCGTCGTCACGTTTCGAACTTTCGGTTCGCGATAGTTCTCGCACGAGACCATGTGTAAATCCGTATCTTCCTCGTTCCCATTCCCGTAGTTGTGTCTCGTTTTCTTCCTTTCACGTTGCGGCTTATCTCTCGCTAGACTCGGCCCGTCGGGGTTGGCGTATTTTTGCGCGCGAGCCAATTCCTGCTCTTGTGCCGACCGCTTCTTCTTCTTTGGCGATTTTGGCGGTTTTACCGGCTTTGGTTCTTTCGGTGGTTTCGGTTCTTTCACTTTCTTCGGCGGTTTCGGTTCCGGCGGCGGTTTTGGAGGCAAGATGTTCTCGACGTTTTCTGGATCGATCCTCGCTCGAATTTCTTTGAAACTCACCCATCGCGGTTCTTTCGCGCTTTCTTCTTTTTCAACTTCATCTTTATTGTGCACGTCGTATTTCACGTTTCCCCAGCCGTCTGTGAATTTTATCGCCGGATTGGTGAGTTTCTTCACAAACATCGAGAACGACGCCGCAGACTTGAAACTCTTCGCCTCTGCGTTATTACCATCGTAATTTGCATTCAGCTGAATCGTCCCGTCTTCCAATAAATCCGCGACGAGTTTGTTCTCTTCTTCCCCGTTCAACGGATGCGCGTGTGCTATTCGCTTCTCGCCGAATTTCAAAAGTTTCAACGAAATCAAGAGTTTCAAATCGACGCCATCGTAGACGGACTTTTGCGGCTTCTTTCTGTTTGGATCTTTCGGCGGAGCGGGAGGTTTCGGCTCTTTTACGACCACAGGTTTCGGTTCTTTCTTCGGTTTCGGTTCTTTCGGCGGTGGAGGAGGAGCAGGCGCCACCGCTTTCTTCTTCTTTTTCTTTTTCTTTCTCTTTGCTCCTCCTGGTCGGAAGTCACCCTCGGAGTCCGATGTCCCGTACCCGAATTCTTCTTCTTCTTCTTCTTCGTTATATTGCGCCTGTAAAGCTCTGGCTAAGGCGAGATCCGCGTCTTCTTCTTCTTCTCCTCCACCTTCTCCCATTCGTATTCGATGATGCTTTTATATTTAGAAAGAGAGAGAGAGAGAGAGTTCACAGAGGAGGAAGTGCTTCTTTTGAGGCATATGAGAGGCGAAGAGGAAGAGAGAATAACACGTGACAACAGAGAGATTTTTTGAATTTCACCACAGCTCGATCGATCAAAGGCGAAAAAAAGAGACTCATCACTCTTTCTTCTCTTTTTGGGAAAGCGATCTAACTTTTTTCGAATCTCCTCTTCACAACCCCACAACAACGACAGCAGCAGCACACGCGCTTTTTAACGTTTTGTCTGCCTGGTCTGAAGTCGTCGTTTCCGTCGTCGTCCGCGCTTTCAGAAGAGAGAGACAGAGAGAGAATAAAAACATAATACAAGTGTACATCACACAACAACAACAACACACAAACACAAAAAATTCATCGAAGAAAGCTTTTCAAAATAATATAGTAGAACAATAATAACAACATGGGACAGAAAGACGAGGACTTCTTCCCGGATGAAGTCGAGGAGCGCTTAATCGCGGAGGAATATAAAATCTGGAAGAAGAACACGCCGTTTTTGTACGACTTAGTCGTGACGCACGCGTTAGAGTGGCCGAGCTTAACCGTCCAATGGCTTCCCGAAAGAGTAGAACATCCAGACTCGGAGTGTTCCACGCAGAAATTGATTTTAGGAACGCACACGTCGGAGAACGAGCAAAACCACTTGATGATCGCGGAGGTGCAGTTGCCATTGGAAGATGCGACGGTAGATGCGACGGAATACGAAAACGCGTCGAAACAGAACAACGAACAAGGCTCGTACGGACAAAACGCAGGGAAAGTGCACGTGGTTCAACTCATGAACCACGACGGCGAAGTGAATAGAGCGAGATATTGCCCACACAATCCGTTTATGATTGCCACGAAAACAGTCTCCGCGGAAGTGTACGTCTTTGATTACTCGAAACACCCGTCGAAACCTCCGGCGGATAGCGCGTGCTCGCCTGACTTACGTTTAACCGGGCACAAGAGCGAAGGGTACGGTTTGTCTTGGTCGCCGTTTAAAAAGTACACTTTGTTGTCCGGGTCCGACGACGCGCAAATTTGTATGTGGGATTTGGAATCTGCCGGAGTGGATGGTCCGTCGAACACCTCAAACAATGCCACGAGCACGAATAGACAATCGCGATCGTTAGAGGCGAACAGAGTGTTCAAAGGGCACGGCGGAGTGATTGAAGACGTCGCGTGGCACGGAAAGCACGAACACATTTTCGGTTCCGTCGGCGATGATAAAAAGATGATTTTGTGGGATACGAGAGCAGCACCGGCGGATGCGGCGACGAATACCGTCGACGCGCACGATGCGGAGGTGAACTGTTTGGCGTTCAACCCGTTCAACGAACACCTGTTAGCGACTGGTTCGGCGGATAAAACTGTGGCTTTGTTTGACATTCGTAAATTGACCTCGAGGTTGCACACGTTTGAGAATCACACGGAGGAGGTGTTTCAAATTGGATGGTCGCCAAAATCCGAAACAGTTTTGGCGTCGTGCGGCGCGGACCGACGCGTGGCTGTCTGGGATTTGAACATGATTGGCGAGGAACAAACGCCGGAAGATGCGGAGGACGGACCGCCGGAATTGTTGTTCATCCACGGCGGGCACACGCAAAAGATTTCCGATTTCGCTTGGAACCAAAACGACGATTGGGTCATCGCCTCCGTCGCAGAGGACAACATCTTGCAAATCTGGCAAATGTCAGAAAACATCTACGCGGACACGCCCGAAGGCGACGACGACGCTTAAGATAATAAAGCTCCGAGAGTTGTTTTTAACGAGCGAGCTTCTCTAAAATAAATTAACGTACTACTAAATATACAAAGTGTGATACTAAAACAGTGTGTATGTTTGTTGCATAATCTTACATGCGCCTAGACATTCTGCGCGTTCTATCTACGTTCAAACCGAGCTCACGAGGTGCTTTTTTCTGTTTCTCGCGTTCAGCCATGAGTTTTGCTAATATTTCCCAATTCGCCTCGGAGGCGACTTCGGTGACTTGACTCGCGATTTCGGACATCACGGATGTCGCCGGTTTTCCTGTCGCCTTCTTTGGCGACTTTTTCACCGTCTCATGTTCCTCTTCTTCGTCATTCTCATCGTCATCGTCTAATACTAACTTTTTCCTCGCGGCTCTTTTCCTTCTCGCTTCGCCTTCGTCCTCTTCCTTTTGTTGCCACGTTTCGCCGCCTCTGGCGCCCCATTCCATCTTTGCAACGTTCGCATTGTTCTCGCCAGCCGCAGCTCCCGTGGCATCGATGACTTGAGCTAAAGATTTCGGCGACATTGCAATGCCTTTGGCAAATGGCGACCCACCAAATCCAAAGATCCCAGGCGACGGCGGCGGCGTATCGCTGTTCTCGATTCGAGCGCGTTTGTTCGGCGACTTGAACGGCGAGCGGACAATGTTTACTACCGTTTCAATCATACCTACCGCTGCATTCAAAGTTCGTTTCATTATCCCGACGTCATTTCCTCTGGCATCATCTAGATGTGCGTCGTCGTCGTCTTCGCTATCATTCGGCGAAGGTCGCTGCGTGGGAATAATTTCCTCGTCTTCTTCCGTTTCTTCTTCAGACGAGGACGACTCTTCCTCGAACTCCACTCGAACGCGTTTTTTCTGTCCTTGCAGCCATTCCGTGCCCGTTCTTGGTTTCAATTCCATGCGAACGTCTCCGTTATGATTCATCGCCGCCTCTTTACGTTCGCGCTCTTCTTCCTCTCTTTTTTTCTCTTCTGGACTGACGTAGTCGCCGTCCAACTCTTCTTCTTCTTCTTGCTCCTGCGAAAAGTCGTCCCCGAACTTTTTCGTCGTCGTCGCGTTCTTCTCCTTCTTCTTAGATGGGGATGACATCGCGTGTGGTTGCGAGGCGTCCAATAAAACCGAACTCGGTTGTTGCGTCAAACTCTTGGGAAGTTTTTGTACGTACTCGAATTCAGGCGTTTCCGAAAGCGGAGGTGCGTCCTGTTTGTTTTTAATCACACGAGAGATGGATGAGTTCGCGTTCAAATATATGAGCAAAAGTCAGTACATATAAACTTGCGTATGAATATATCATCGCGAAGGAACGACGCGAATGCGAACTTAAACAGAGAAGAAGTCAAGATGAAGAAGTCAAGAAGAAGAAGAACTGATTTTGAATTTTCTTTTTAAGAAGATTCTGAATCATGATTCTCATCTAATAATAATACCTTTAAATCTTTCGCCCATCCTTGCAAGGTATCCAATCTCTTCTTCGTCTCGTTCGTCATTTCTAGACTCATGAGGATGTCCTGGACGGGTTCGGGTGCAATCGTGCGACCGGAGACGATCATTATTCTTTTCTTTTTTACGAGAGAGTTCGTTGTTTGAGCAAAAAAAAGTAAACAAAAAAGAAGAATTCAGAAGAAGAGACGAAAATTTAACTTTTTGTTTTCCTGTTTTGGGGCGCGTATTTGTTGGAAAATCATCTCTCAACTCTCTATAAAAAATGTCGCGACCAATATCGAGCGCGATGGCCTCCTCCTCCGCTTCCTCCTTATCACCATCGATGTCTCGACAACAACAACAACTTCGACGACGCGACGAAAAAGAAACGTTACTGAGGAAACCACCGCCAATTTTAATGACCGAAGCTGAAAGAAAAGAGCGAAACGAGAAGCGATTTCTCCTCCTTCTCTCCGCGCTCGTTCTCACGTGTTTTTGCATATACGTGACGCCTGAGAACTACCGAGATTCCGTGAGAACGTTTGGAATGGAGAAAATAGACTCGAGTATCTCTCACATTCACTCCGTGACGGCGAAAACGTCCTCATTCTTTCAAAACGTCTTTTCTCTGAATTTCATTCATGCCGCTGCCTTTAGTGGTGGGAGAAGCGCGATGACGAAGAAAACAGACAAGACGGATCACATCGAGATTTTTGTCATCGTGCAACCGGAAAACACGAGAGATAAAGAAGGCTTTGAACGTATTCGGAACAAATTTCCAGCCGCGCAAACGACGTTAGGGATTACCGCGGCGGAGTGGCCGAAGAATATCAAAGAGGCAGAGTGGGCCGTGGCGCCGATTCGAGAATTGAATAAAGAGTTTTTCGATACGAAGAAGTATCACTACAGTTCAAAGTTTATGAAAGAATTAGAAAGGACGCCAGATAGTTTAGCAAACCTGCCATGGATTGGATTAATCGATGAGCGGAACCCGAAAACTGGGAAATTAACGAAAGATAGAATGGGCATCGCGCACCACGTGGGGTGTTTGTTCGCTCATTTACACGCGTGGAGAGACGTCCACGAACAGTTAGGCCACACGAGAGCATGGGTTATGGAATCCGATGGAAACGAAATTCCAGACAGAACGCTCGAGATGCGACAGTTGTTACGCAACGTTCCGGATGATTTCGATTTCATCTCGTTGGGACCGCATTATGACGAAGTGTGCGTGCGAACCGAACACACGGTGGGATTCTTCCCATCGAACAACTGCGAGAAATCAAGGTTTGAGTTCGAGGTTGAGAAAGACCCGAACGATAAGTACTCCAGAGCTGGAACGAAAACGTTCTATTACTGGCCGAAAATGGGCACCTCTGCGGGATTTCAAAGCTATTTAATTGGACCAAACTTTTACGAGAAAGTGACGAGGTACATGGCGAGACACGGGGCCGATATGATTGACGCGTACATGTTTGGCCACATATGTCAAAACAATTACGTCTCGGAAGAAGCGCGAGATGGGGGATTAGAACCACCGAAAGGTTTCGAAGACTTATCGACGAAGCGATTGACATCTCGGGACGAGAGCGGCTTGAAAATCCTCAATTGTTACGTCATCGGACCGGTTGAAGAGAAAATAGTAGAATCTGACGAAGGAGGAATAGAAAAAGATAAGGATTCCGCCACAGAATCCACCTCTGCCGGTGCTCCTACCGATGAAAACATGGAAGGATCCCCCTTAGGTGAAGATGAATCATCGTCACTGAAGCAAGTGCAAGGCGATAGCAACGAATCGTTCGACGACTTACTTTCTCGTTTTTCGGCCAAACACCCGGTTGCGGAAAAGAAGAGTAAAAAGCATGGTTCTCGGAAAAAAAGTGCCGGTACCAATGCCCAATGATAGAAGAAGAATAGCGTAGTATTATTGATCGATAGGTTAAATTAGTACCGCCTGGTCGGTAGCGGATGTAAAGTTTGTTTGTATATATGTATATTTAGTAGTACGTTAATTTATTTTAGAGAAGCTCGCTCGTTAAAAACAACTCTCGGAGCTTTATTATCTTAAGCGTC
>MDSY01025393.1_pt1 | contig 15697 bp, 16 predicted proteins | sample 811131 | NCBI WGS metagenome assembly MDSY01 (sample SAMN05326643, study PRJNA326480) | marine metagenome | isolation source: seawater | place: Atlantic Ocean: South West | collected 2010
CAGACTTTGAGGATGTAAAAGAAGAATCAAAAGAAGAATCAAAAGAAGAATCAAAAGAAGAATCAAAAGAAGACAAGGAAAAAAGCGCCTAAGTATATATAATTAATATAGGAGACGTCCTGTGGCCAAGAGAGATTGTTATGATGTCTTAGGCATCACTAAGTCATCATCCAAAGATGAAATAAAAAAAGCATATAGAAAACTTGCACTAAAATATCATCCAGATAAAACTAAGGGTGACAAAGCCTCTGAGGAAAAATTCAAAGAAGCTAGTGAAGCATACCACATACTTTCTGATGAAAAGAGAAAAGCTAATTACGATCAATTTGGTCATGCAGCATTTGAAGGTGCAAGTGGTCAAGGCCCTGGAGGATTTGACACCTCCTCTTTTTCAGATATTTTTGAAGATTTTTTTGGCGACTTTGGTGGTGGAGGTTCTAGCGGAAGATCAAGTAATAGAGGAAATGACCTTAGATATGATTTAAATATAGATCTTGAAGAAGCTTACAAAGGAATTGAAAGAAATATTAAATATACAACCAATAAAAAATGTAATAGTTGCTCTGGCAGCGGATCTGCCAAAGGATCAAAACCTATTAGTTGTAACTACTGTGGTGGAAAAGGTAAAATCAGATCAAATCAAGGTTTTTTTACTATTCAACAAACTTGCCCTCAATGCAGTGGCTATGGAGAAACAATAGGAACTCCATGTGGTGATTGTCGGGGAAATGGTAAAGTACAAAGTAATGAAAATATTACAGTTAAAATTCCTAAGGGTGTAGATGATGGAACGAGAATAAGATTAACTGGTAAGGGAGAATCAGGTTCCAAAGGAGGACCCAGTGGTGACCTATATTTATTCATCGCAGTAGACAACCATAGTATTTTTAAAAGATCAGAAGAGAATCTTTATTATGAGTTACCAATAGCTTTTGCTGACGCTGCTTTAGGAACTACTATAGAGGTTCCTTCAATAGATGGTGGCAAATCAAATATTAAAATTCCAGCAGGTACTCAACATGGTAAACAATTGAGGCTAAAAGGAAAGGGTATGCCAGTTATAAGAAGGGCAGTATACGGAGATTTATATATTAGAATTATTACTGAGGTTCCTGTATCATTGTCAAAAAAGCAAAAAGAAATTTTAGAAGAATTTAAAAAATTAGAAGAGGAAAAACCCAATCCAGTGATTAAAAAGTTTTTTGAAAAAGCAAAACAATTTTGGAAATCTAAAAAATGAAAAAAATTAAGCTAGCAATTACTGGATGTATGGGAAGAATGGGTCAGCATCTTATTAAATCAACTTTAAAGGACAAAAAATTTAAATTAGTTGCTTTAACTGAAAATAAAATAGTTAAAAATAAATTAAATGGAATCCAACTCGATTTAAATACTGGAAACACACTTAAAAACGCTGACCTAATAGTTGATTTTACTGTTCCAAAATGTACCTTAGAAGTTTTAAAGATAGCATCAAAACTAAAAAAAAAGGTTGTTATAGGAACTACTGGTTTTACAAAAAAAGAAGAAAACCTAATCAAACAATATTCAAAAAAAATTCCAATATTAAAAGCAGGCAATATGAGCTTAGGAGTAAACTTACTTGTTTACTTAACGGAAATTGCTTCAAGATCGTTGGGAAATAAATTCTTGAGCAAAATTAACGAAGTTCATCATAAGTACAAAAAAGATTACCCTTCTGGGACCGCTTTAATGCTAGGGCAAGGAATAGCTTCGGGAAAGAATACGAAATTTACTGTCTTAACAGGAAAAAAATATTTAAATAGAAAGTCCTTCCCTTATGGAAGAAAAATAAATTTTAATTCTTTAAGAAAAGGAGAGGTTATTGGAGAACATGAAGTTAAATTTTCTAATGGAAAAGAAATAATTATTTTAAATCATGAATCATTTGACCGAAACTTGTATGCTGACGGAGCCTTAACAGCTGCAAAATGGTTAATAAATAAAAAACCAGGACTATATTCAATGAAAAATGTTTTAAATTTTAAATAATTTAGAGCGATGAATAAAAGTCAAAGAGCTAAATTAATATTAAAAACACTCAATAAAATCTACCCTGAAACTCCTATTCCACTTAAACATAATAGTAAATTTACTTTATTAATTTCTGTTCTTTTATCCGCTCAATGCACAGATATAAATGTTAACAATGTAACAAAAAATATATACTCTAAATATAATAAGCCCGAACATTTTGTTAAATTAGGAAGAAAAAAGATTGAGACACTTATTAAAAGTATTGGCATTTTTAGAGTAAAAGCTAAGAGTATATATCTAACGTCAAAACAACTAATGGCAAATCATAATGGCAGGGTGCCTAAAACTTTTGAAGAATTAGAAAGACTACCTGGTGTTGGTCACAAAACTGCTAGTGTTGTTATGTCTCAAGGATTTGGTTACCCGGCATTTCCTGTTGATACTCATATTCATCGATTAGCTCAAAGATGGAGATTGACTAATGGAAAAAATGTAGTTGAAACTGAAAAAGATCTTAAAAAGTTATTCCCTAGAAAATCTTGGAATAAACTACATTTGCAAATAATTTATTATGGAAGAGAGTATTGTAAAGCAAGAGATTGTTATGGTATAAGTTGTAAAATTTGTAACGCTTGCAATCCAAAACAGAAAAGACCTTTAAAAACAAAAAAAGCTTAATATGAAAATTTTAGGAATAGGAAATGCCATAGTTGATGTTATTTGCAAAGTTGAAGATATTTTTTTAAAAAATAATAATCTAACGAAAAGTAATATGAAGCTCGTAGATGAAACTGAATTTAAAAATTTATTATCAAATCTTAAAATTTCAAACACGATATCTGGAGGTTCTGTTGCTAACTCGATTGTTGGACTTTCACAACTAGGAAATGATGTTGGATTTATAGGAAAAGTAAGCAATGATAACCTTGGTCAAAAATATGAAGATGGTCTAAAAAAAGAAAATGTTAAATATTTTTATTCTAAAAAAAAGGAAAAATTACCTACTGGCACTTGTTTAATTTTAATTACACCAGACTCTGAAAGAACAATGTGTACATTTCTCGGAATAGCAGGAAAGATTACACCAAATGATATTGATGAAACTTTTATCAAACAAAGTGAATTACTTTTCCTTGAGGGTTATTTGTGGGATGAAGGCGAACCTAAAGCAGCTTTTGATAAAGCTCTTTCATTTGCAAATAAATCTGCGATGTCCTTGTCTGATAAATTTTGTGTTGATAGACATAAAAATAATTTTTATGGTTTAGTAAAAAATAAACTCGATATTACATTTGCTAATGAGCAAGAAATAATGGAACTTATTAACGCAAAATCATTTGATGATGTGATTAAATTTGGAAAAGAATTAAATAAGTTATTAGTAGTAACTAGATCTGACAAAGGAAGCGTTGCAATTAACGGGACTGATGTGGTGAAGTGTTCAAGTCAAAAAAATCTTAAAATAGTAGATCTCACAGGAGCAGGAGATTTATTTGCCGCAGGTTTTTTACATGGCTATATAAACAAACACTCTATTAAAGAAAGTCTAATCAAAGGCACTAACATGGCTTCTGAAATTATTCAAAAAATAGGCGCTAGAATTTCTTAATTTTAGTTTTTTTTCTTTTAAAACTGCCTTTCCCTTTTTTGGGCTTAATAACTCTTTTTCTATATTTAGGTGTATGAAGATCCAGAGCAATTTTATTTCTTTTTCTCAAATAATATAACCTTTCTTTGTGCTCAAGATAAACTTTTCATCTTTAAATTTATCAATAATCTTTTTTCTGAGTCTGTAAACATGAGTTTCTACTGTATGTGTGTCTGTGTCTGAGGAGTATTTCCAAACACTGTTTAATATTTCTTTTTTTGAAATTGGTTTACTTGAATTAACTAATAGTTCTAAAAGTTGAACTTCTTTTTCTGTAACAATTATAAAAGTTTTTTTTCTGCTAATTTTTTTGGTATTTTTGTCTAAAATATAATCTTTTATTTTAATCGTAGAATTAACATAAAATTTTTGACTAATAGATAATTTAGTTATTTTATCATTTAATTCATTTATACTTATTGGCTTGCTAATATGATCGTCGTAAATTACTTTTTTATTTAAATTAGAATTTGAAATCAACAATTTATCAATGTTGTTTTTTTCATTTAAAATTTTAAATTTTTCAGGATGATTAGCAATATCTTCATCGAAAATTATAACATTAATTAAGTCTTTTTTTAAATTATTGTTTAGATTGTCTAAAGTAATTAAATTGAACAATAAATAGTCTTTGAGTTCTAATAATGAGTTGATAAAATCACTGTTAGATAAGCAAAGAACATTAGGGTTAATATTTTTTTTATGCATATAGAACTAAGAAATAAAAAGTTAATATTTGGAAAGTATAGAGTAAAATGTGCATTAGGTAAAAGAGGAATCTCAGTGAAGAAGAAAGAAGGTGACAATATTACTCCTAAAGGCACATATAAAATATTAAATATTCTGTATAGAAAAGATAGAATTCCAAATATAAAAACTTCTTTAAAAAAAATAGCAATTAAGAGAAATATGGGTTGGTGCGATGATCCTAAGTCAAAAAAGTATAATATGTTGATTAGTTTTCCTTTTTCTTTTAAAGCTGAAAAATTATATAAAAGGAGAAATATTTATGACATTGTTCTTGTCTTAGATTATAACTTAAAACCTGTTGTCAAAAATAAAGGCAGCGCTATTTTTATTCATATTGCTTCAAAGAATTATGACAAAACGGCTGGGTGCATCGCTATTAGTAAATATAATATAAAAAAATTGATAAAGTTGATTGATAAAAAAAGTTTGCTTAAAATTCTCTAACTGCGATTTCCAAATATAGAACTACCTATTCTAATATATGTTGCCTTATATTTAATTGCTTTGATATAATCGTTGGACATTCCAGCGCTTAAATCTTTTAAACCTAGAGATGAATTAACATCACTTAAATATTTATAGTGTTTATCTTGATAGTCATCATTTGGTGGTATTGTCATCAAACCTATAATATTTAATTTTTTCTCAATTTTACAATAAGTATAAAAATCGTCAATTTCGTTTGGTGCAATTCCAGATTTTTGTATTTCTGCTCCAACATTTACTTGAATAAAATATTTTAATCTTTTATTAAGATGAATTTCTTGCTTACTGAGATTATCAACTAGCTTTTGACTGTCTAAAGAATGTACATAATCAAATAATTCAACAGCTTTTTTTGCTTTATTAGACTGCAATTTTCCAATCATGTGTAATTGAATACTGTGATCCCTCTTCTTTATTTCTCTCCATTTAACTTCGGCTTCTTGCACTTTATTTTCTCCGAAATGTTTATGACCATACTCAACTAACGGGCTTATAGATTCATAATTAAAAGTTTTGCTAACTGCTACAATGGTAATATCCTTATGAATATTAGATTGTATTTTCTTAAACCTATCTACTATTATGTTCATATATGTTTATTTCAAATTTTAATTACTACTTATATATTGATAACAGTAAATCATTTAATCTTAATTTAATTAAAATTAGAGACAAATTTTCAATTATTTACAGAAATAATAATCCAGAAAACATAATAGATTTAAAATTGTTAAAAAAAACATGTGATAGGAAAGGAATTAAGTTGTTTGTAGCGAACAATGTTAATCTGCTAAATAAACTTGGTGCCGATGGCCTTTACTTATCCTCTTACAATAAAAAAAATATTCATTTAAACAAAAATAAATATGAATTGATCGGATCTGCACATAATATTAGGGAAATTCAAGAAAAGAAGAGGCAGGGTTGCAAAACTGTAATTTTATCCAGATTATTTAAAACTGATTACAAATACAAAAAAGGCCACCTTGGTATCATAAAAATTAATCTTCTTTCATATATGACAAGAATTAAATTGGTGTCTCTAGGTGGAATTAGAACAGAAAATATTACTGCATTAAATATGTTAAAATCTAAACATATTGCACTTTTAACTGAGATAAAAAAAAAGCCGGCTAAGATTATTAACCGGCTTTTTTGAATTTGTTATATTCTATTAACTAGAATGCAACAGCAAGATTTATTTGCTTAATTTCTTCTTTTCTGTCTACTGTGTAATCAGCATTTTTAGCTTCTCCTGTGATGAATGAAACTGTCATTCCGCCCATTGAGTAACCAGCTGATATACCATCCCACTCTTGCTCTACAGAAGTATCTCCTGCATATCTCTCAACAGATTTTGCTTCACCGTAAGATACTGATAGTGAATCATTTACTGCATAAGCGATTGAGTAATGAGTGTTTGTAGTGTCGGTTTCTGCGCCGCCAGTTGTAATACCACCCAGGTCTCTATGGTTTTTTTGGTAACCAATAGTTACTGGACCGTAAGCGTAATCTATTCCCGCTGCGTATTCAGTAAGGTCATGTTCACCAGCACTTCTCAAGTTTTCAGTTTGAGCTGTTCCTACTCTAATTGTTACACCATCTATGCCTGCCGTTGCCAATGGATTTCCAGAAGCTACTATTTCGTAAGAGTTTCCTGAATTTCCACCTGTATCACCAGATACTCCACCGTCACCAGTTTGATCACCTGAACCAGCTTTAGGGAAGTACATTGAATCAACAGTTATACCTGAACCCATTACGTCAGCTAAAGTATATCTGATACCCATTGTTCCATCGTTCTGTCCGATGTCATTTAAAGTTCCAGTTCCGTGAGTTGCTTCTTCGAATGCACTTGGTGTTTTATCATCAATTGCGTCCATAGGAGTTCCTGTAGAATCAAAACCGATTGTTCCAAGACCAACTAATGTAAACATTAGTTTAGAGTCATTGGCTGCCATACCTTGGCCTACTGATTGTTTGTAAGCAACACCTACTCCGTTGTCTAACTCAGTAGAAGCAGTTAATGCCCATTCGTTTTCCATACCTAATGGATTACCAGTTTCTTGCGCAGATTTTTGTGTAGACGTTATTTCCATTGTTCCAGTAACTTCTAGAGCTCCTGAAAAAGCAGACGTCGCAACAAAAATGCTAGCTACAGAAGCTAGTATTATTTTTTTTATTGTGTTCATGTTTTTTCCTTGTTTTTGTTTTTAATTACTAATTAAAAGTAGCTAAAAGTACTCTTTTAATTAAACTTTTCTACAATTTTATAAAATTCTACCTATTTTTAAATTAACTGTGATATTTATATCACACGTAAAATTAACCATAAAAACAGCGGATTCTTCACTTTTACTAAATATTATTACCTTCCATTGATAATATGTAATATGTATTTAATTTTACAATTATAAAATGATTAAAATATCAAAAATAACTAATTTATTACTAATCTCTTTGATACTTTTAACATCTTGTGGGGCACCTAAATGGTTGAAACCCTCAAAAGTTGATACACGAAAAACTCCCGTTAATGCTAAAGACAGAGCGTTAAAGAATATCAATGAAGGCAAAGGAATCAGGTTGGGTGATATAAACAAGTCTAGAGGAACCAGCTATGAGTTTAGTACTTCAAACCCTATGTGGAGAGCCTCGTTAGAAGTTTTAGATTTCTTACCTCTTAGCACGGTAGACTACTCGGGTGGCATTGTTATAACCGACTGGTATTCGGATGCAAATTCTAAGAATGATTCAATAAAAATAACAGTTAGGTTTCTCTCAAATGAAATTCGATCAGACAGCATTAAAATTATTGTTCACAAAAAAAGTTGTAGTGTAAATAATGCATGCAACATAAACCAGGTAGATTCAAAAATACAAGAGGAACTACTAGCTTCAATAATAAAAAAAGCTGCGTTGATAGATTCAATACAAAGAAAAAAGAAAAAATAATTATTTAAGAGTTAAAAGATGGAAAGATTTAATTTTCAAGAAATTGAAAAAAAATGGCAAAAAAAATGGCTTACCAAAAAAGAATATAATAATTCTAAAAAAAAATTTTACTGTCTAGAAATGTTTCCATATCCATCTGGCAAAATTCACATGGGACATGTCAGGAATTATACAATTGGAGATGTCATAGCAAGATACAAAGAGATGAAAGGGTTTAATGTTTTACATCCAATGGGTTGGGATGCATTTGGTTTACCTGCAGAAAATGCTGCTAGAGAAAATAATTTAAATCCTAAAGAATGGACCAAACAAAATATATCTGAAATGAAAAGGCAACTTAAAATGCTTGGTCTTTCTATTGATTGGGATCTTGAAATTTCAACTTGTGATGAACGTTATTTTAAACATCAACAGGAGCTATTCATTGATTTTTATAATCTTGGTTTAGTTTCTAGAAAAGAAACATATGTAAATTGGGATCCGGTTGAAAAATCCGTTTTAGCAAACGAACAAGTAATTGAAGGAAGGGGATGGAGATCAAACGCTTTGGTGGAAAGAAAAAAGTTACACCAATGGTTTTTCAATATTTCGAAATTTTCTGAGGAGTTATTAAAAGATTTAGACTTACTTAAAGATTGGCCAAATAAAGTTAAATTAATGCAAAAAAATTGGATTGGTAAATCTACTGGATGTGAAATTAATTTTGATTTTTGTGACAAAAAATATTCTGAAAAAATAAAAATTTTTACTACACGTCCAGACACAATATTTGGTGCAACTTTTCTTGCGCTCTCTGTTGATCATGCTTTATCAAAACATTTTGAAAGTAATAAGGATTTTATAAATTTTAAAAAAGAATGTTCAAAAATAGGAACTACAGAAGAGGCAATAGCTAACGCGGAAAAACTAGGTTTTGAATCAGGGTTATTTGCAAGGCACCCCTTTGACTCTGAAAAGAAAATCCCAATTTTTTTCTCTAACTTTGTTTTAATGGACTACGGATCTGGAGCAATATTTGGTTGCCCAGCACACGACCAAAGAGATTTGGATTTTGCGATAAAATATGATTTAGAAATTATAAAAGTAGTAGAAGGAGAGAAAAATGAAATCAAAAGCGATAATGAAGCTTATTCTGGAGACGGCAAATTAATCAACTCTAAATTTTTAAACGGTTTGACTGTTGCGCAAGCTAAAGGGGAAATTGTTTTGCAAATTGAAAAGTTAAATATTGGAAAAAAAAAAATTACCTATAGATTAAAGGACTGGGGCATTTCAAGACAAAGGTACTGGGGCTGTCCAATACCAATGATATATTTGAAAGACGGCACAATTGTACCTGTAGAAAAATCAGAGCTACCTATTTTACTTCCAGAAAATGTTGATTTAAATGATGAGAGCAACCCTTTAGATAAAAATTTAGACTGGAAAGAAACGGTGCACAAAAAAACTGGGGAAGCTGCTTTAAGAGAAACTGATACTCTAGATACTTTTGTTGATTCGTCCTGGTACTTTATGAGATTCTGTTCACCAAATTTCAAAGATGGTCCTTTTGATTTAAAACTTTTAAATTATTGGATGCCTGTAGATCAGTATATTGGGGGAGTTGAGCATGCAATTTTGCATTTACTATATTCTCGTTTTTTTATGAGAGCAGTAAAATTAAATAATCAAGAGGTGAAAGTTAACGAGCCATTTAAAGGTCTTTTTACCCAAGGAATGGTTTGCCATGAAACATATAAAAATCAAAAAAATAAATGGGTCAGTCCAAATGAAATTGAGAAAGGAAAAGATGGAAAATTTATTCAAAAAAAAGATGGGTCTGAAATAATAACGGGTCCTTCTGAAGCAATGTCTAAATCAAAAAAAAATATTATAGACCCAGAAAGTATGATAAAAATTTATGGAGCTGATGCTGTCAGGTGGTTTATTATGTCAGATAGTCCTCCAGAAAAAGATGTGCAATGGTCCAATCAGGGGGTTAACGCTTCTTATAAATTTTTACAAAAAATATGGAATTTAAATTTAAACTCTACATTACGTAAAGAAACTGCAGTAGATTTAAAATTAGAAAAAGAGTTCGTAAGTAACTTTAATTCTTATATTTTTAAGATCACCAATCTAATTGAAAACTTTCAATTAAATGTTGCTGTAGCAAACATTTATGAAATTTATCACTTAATTAATTATAATAGTAAGAATGCCATTAGTAACGAATGTTTAAAAAAGGTATTAACAACCTTTATGAAGATATTAGTGCCCTTTGTTCCGCATATAGCTAATGAAAGTCTGGAAATGTTTCGCTCCAAAGAAAGTTCTGTATGGCCAAAAATAAATGAGAAGGACGTACTTCAACAAAAAATTAAGCTTGCAGTTCAGATTAATGGAAAAACAAGAGAAATTATAGTTATCGAAAAGGATCAAGATGAAAAAGATGTTATAAGAAACACTCAAAATAATGATAAAATTAGAAAGTTTTTACTAGATAAGACTATAATAAAAATAATCTTTGTGAAAAATAAAATTATTAACTATTTAATAAAACAGGATGAAAAAAAATAAAAATTTAATTAAAATATTCTTACTTTCTTTGTTATTTTTAAATGCTTGTGGATTTTCTAAGATCAACAATCCAGGTGAAGAATTGTTTTCTGTAAAAGAAATAACTACAGAGGGTAACGGTAAAATAGGACTTATTTTAAAAAAAGAAATACTATTATATTCATCAAAAAAATCTAAAAATCTTATAGATTTAGATTTAAAGATAGAAAAAATTAAATCAGTAAAAGAAAAAACAATAGCAAAAAAAATTACAAAATATAATATAATTTTGAAAGTTAACCTTGAAATAGAAAATACAATTACAGGGAAAAAAGTAAAACAACTATTTAAGAAATCAATTGATTACGATGCTGGGAAAAATCAATCAGATACTATATCTAATGAAAAAAAATCTATTGAGAATGTTACAAATTTAGTCGGAGAACAAATAACTAACTATTTAATCCTATATTTTAAAAAACAGTGATACTAAAAAGTTATATAATTGAAAAAAATATTAAAGCATTAGAAAATTACAATTGCTGCTTATTATATGGAGAAAATGATGGGCTTAAAGAAGATATAAAGCTTAAAATTAATGATGCAAATAAAAACGCAGATATTTTAAATTTTTTTCAAGAGGACTTACTTAAAAACAAGAATATTTTAAGTGAAGAAATTAATAATATTTCTTTATTTCATTTAAAGAAAATAATTTATTTACATGAGGCAACAGATAAAATTTTCAAACAAATTGAAGACTCACTCATAAATAATAATGACGAAGTTCAAATTTATATTTTTAGTAGTATTTTAGATAAAAGATCTAAATTAAGAAATTTATTTGAAAAAAATAAAGAACTTGGAATTGTTGCCTGTTATCAAGACAATGAAAGGACTTTAAACAACTATGTTTCTATTAAATTAAAAGGTTATTCAGGTCTTTCACCTCAAGTAATAAATTTGATTATTAGTAATTCAAAATTAGACAGAAAACTTATTAATAATGAAATTATAAAAATAAAAGATTTTTTTTTAGATAAAAAAATTGAAATAAACAAACTTGAAGAATTACTTAATATAAATCGTGGAGATAATTTTGATGAACTAAGAGACGCATGTTTGTTGGGGCAAAAAAGTAAGGTTAATAAGTTATTAAATGAAACTGACTTTCACCAGGATAAAATATTTTTCTATCTTGGAAATGTTGTTAACAGAATAACAAAACTAATTGAGGTTCAAAATATAAATAAAAGCGCTAATGATGCAGAAGTTGCTCTAGAAACATTAAAGCCCAAAGTTTTTTGGAAAGATAAACCCATATATATTGAACAATTAAAGAAATGGAAACTTGAAGATTTAGAGAAAATATTTACAAAAATCGGCACAACAGAGCTGACTATGAAAAAAAATTCTCAAATCAAAAATGATTTAGTTATTAAAGACTTAATGATTAAAATTTGTGCTCGTGCCTCTAGCTTCGTCTAAGACGCTGTTCTAACATTCCGAATTGTTCAAGATCTTTGTATTCAATCAAAACCTTACCAGAGTTATTTTTTTTGTTTGCTATTGTAACTTTTAAGCCAAGGCTTTCTTCAATTAAATTCTGAATATTAATAATATCTCTGCTTGGATTTTCTTTAATTTTAGAATTATTTTTTTTATTTTTTACTAAACTTTCTACTTTTCTAGAGCTCATTTTTTTATTTATAATCTCCTCAGCAATTGCTGAAGCGTTTGACAAACCTATTAAGGGTCTTGCTTGTCCTGCAGTTAACTGATTTGTTTCCAGCATGTTTAAGACGTCGTTAGGAAGGCTTAACAGTCTTAAAGTGTTACTTATATGACTTCTACTTTTAGACATCATTTTTGCAATTTTTTCTTGATCATATTTAAATTCAGTATTTAATCTTTTGTAACCTTTAGCTTCCTCAATGGTATTTAAATTCTCTCTTTGAATATTTTCAACTATTGCCAATTCTAAAGCTTGGTTGTCACTTAGTTCTAAAATTAATATTGGTACTTCGTGAATTCCAGCCCTTTGTGCCGCTAACCATCTTCTTTCCCCGGCTACTATTTCATATCTACCAGGATCACTTCTTATGGTCCTAACAGCAATAGGCTGTATTAAACCATTTTTTTTAATAGAATTAGCCAATTCAGTTAACTTCTCTTCATCAAAAGTCGTTCGAGGTTGATATCTACTTCTCTCTAAATCACCTATTGATATGTTTTTTTGCGAAATATCTATCTCATTTTTTATGGCTGATTTTTTTGCATCGCCAAATAATGCTGATAATCCCCTACCCAATCCTTTTTTATTATTCTTTTCATTCATGCGGCACTTCCAATATTTTTGTTTACCTGATTTAAAAACTCTTCTGCAAGATCAAAATAAGATTTACTACCAAGACAATTTTTATCATAGATTATACATGGCATTCCATGTGATGGCGCCTCGGACAATCTGACATTTCTTGGAATAACAGTTCTATAAACTTTTTCTTTAAAATAACTTCTCGCTTCTTTATCAACTTGAGTTGATAGTTTATTTCTTTTATCAAACATTGTAAGGAGTATTCCTCTGATCTCTAGATTAGGATTTAAATTTATCTTAATTCTATCTATTGTTTTTACTAGTTGAGTAATTCCCTCTAAAGCAAAAAACTCTGTTTGTAGTGGCACCAATAATTCATCAGCTGCAACAAGTGACATAACTGTTAATAGACTTAATGACGGTGGACAATCTATAAATATATTTTCATATATTGCCAAACTATCGCTGTTTTCTCCGTTCAAAATTTCCTTTAGTAGAAATGCTCGATTTGGTTCATTGGCAGTTTCAACTTCTAAACCCGATAAGTTCACATTAGAACTAATTAGGTCTAAATGACCTATATTGGACTTTTGTATTGCTTTATCTAATTTTATCTTACCAATTAAAAGATTGTATATATTTTTTTCTTCATCGTTATTCGACTTACCCAACCCTGTTGTGGCATTGCCCTGAGGGTCCAGATCAATTACCAAAATTTTTTTTCCTCTTTGGGCTAAAGCGGTAGCTAAGTTAATTACAGTCGTAGTTTTTCCTACGCCACCTTTTTGATTTATAATTGATAATATTTTTCTATTCACTTTTTATCACATCTACCAGAATTATTTTTGATTCTTTATCTGTGATGCTTTGTTCAAGTTTATACTTGAATACTCCATATTTGGAAGCAATATTTATTTCTTTCTGTGCATTCTTTCCCTTTAAAACTATCAATTTGTGACTTTTTTGTGCTTTTTCACGTGAAATTCTCATTATTTCTCCAATTTTTTTAAAAGCTCGACAAACAATGTAATCTGAGTCTAATATATGGTTATTATAGCTACCAGATTTTACATATGCTTTAATATCTAATAATTCGATCATTTTTAGAAGAAAGTCAGCTTTTACTGGGGATTTTTCATAGAGTTTCACGTGAAAAAGAGGGTTTGTATTGAAAATTGCTAAAATTATGCCTGGAAATCCACCTCCACTTCCTAAATCAGATAATGACTGATTATCATTATATTTAATAAATTTAACCAATTGAGCTGAATCTAGAATATGTCTTTTCCAAATATTGTTCTCGGTACTTTTACCTATTAAATTATATTTCTTATTTATACTTAATAGGGCATTTTGAAAAATCTTAATTTTTTCTACGTTATTAATTGTAAAATTTAGTTTTTTGACTAAAATATTGGTGACTTCTTCCACCTCATTCATGCAGAGGCTTTAAAATTCATTTTCTTTATATGTCCTAAAAGAATAATTGCTGCAGCTGGAGTAACACCGTCTATACGAAGAGCCTGCCCAAGGGTACTTGGTCTTATTAAAGTGAGTTTAGATTTTATTTCATTAGAGATACCACTAAACTTATTATAGTCGATGGTCCTTGGAATCATTATACCTTCATCTTTTTTAAAAGCAGCTATGTCATGGTTCTGCTTTATGAGGTATCCAGAGTAATGAGCGTCAATTTCAACCTGATTATCTATAGAGTGTCCATTTTGGGTTATATGAGGCCATATGGATCTTATCTGTTTCATACTTACTCCTTTATGACCTAAGATTTGTAAAGCAGATCTTTTAACACCGTCCATAGCAATTTTGATTGAATACTTAGAAGCGGCATTAGGAGATATTTTAAGTTTACTTAACTCTTCAATCACTTGAATAAGTTTTTTATTCTTATCTAAAAAAATATTTTTTCTTTTATCTTTTACTAAATTAATTTTGATACCTAGAAATGTTAATCTCTGATCGGCGTTATCTGCTCTAAGTGACAATCTATATTCAGCTCTAGAGGTAAACATACGATATGGTTCTGAAACACCCTTAGTTATCAGATCATCTATCATTACCCCAATATAAGATTCTGCACGATTTAAAATAAAAGCACTCTTGTTCTTAATTTTGAGCGCTGCATTAACACCAGCTATTAGTCCTTGTGCAGCTGCTTCCTCGTAACCTGTAGTACCATTAATTTGTCCGGCTAAAAATAGTGATTTGATTTTTTTTGTTTCGAGAGTAACTTTTAGTTCTCTAGGATCCACATAATCATACTCAATAGCATATCCAGGTCTTATCATCTTAACATGCTCCAAACCCTTTATTTTAGCGAGTATTTGAAGCTGAATCTCAGCTGGAAGAGATGTGGAAATACCATTTGGGTAAACAGTACTGTCCTTTAAACCTTCGGGTTCAAGAAATATTTGATGTCGTTCTTTTTCTTTAAACTTGACCACTTTGTCCTCAATAGCTGGACAATACCTTGGGCCAACACCCTTAATGTTTCCTGAGTACATCGCGCTCTTAGAGATATTGTCACTAATAATTTTATGTACAACATTATTTGTATAGGTCATTCCACATTTGATTTGTTTATTATGAAGTTTATTTGTTAAAAATGAAAAATAGTAGGGATCATCGTCTGCTGGCTGCATCTCAAGCTCATCATAATTAATAGTGTCTCCATCTAATCTTGGTGGAGTACCAGTTTTAAGTCGGCCAATTTTCATTTCGTATTTAGCTAATTGTTCGCTCAACCCTGTGGACGGCTTTTCATCAAAACGACCAGCTGGTATTTGTGTTTCACCAATATGAATTAATCCGTTTAAAAAAGTTCCCGTAGTTAAAATCAATTCTTTGCATCTAATTTCTTTTCCACTTTGACATAAAAAACCAATGACTTTGTTTTCGTTGTCATCAAAAATAAATTTCGTAACAGGATCAGCTACTACTGTTAAATTTTCGTAATTAAGTAAAATTTTCTGCATATGCTCTTTGTA
>MDSY01009634.1_pt1 | contig 15692 bp, 13 predicted proteins | sample 811131 | NCBI WGS metagenome assembly MDSY01 (sample SAMN05326643, study PRJNA326480) | marine metagenome | isolation source: seawater | place: Atlantic Ocean: South West | collected 2010
CCCCCCCCGAGGAAGCTCAGCACGTACTCCTCCAGCTTGTCGAACCCTGTGGCGGACAAGGGCGTTCCGTTTTTCTTAGCTGCTAGGGCTGATTTAGCGCTCACGGGCATAACCGCCGGGTCCGTCACCCCCAAAAGTCGTTCAGCGTTCTGCACCACGAATTGCTTCACCTCTTCCACTTCGTCTTCGTTTTCCAACCGGTCGCACTTGTTCACGATGAACACAACTTTCTTGCCCCACTTTTTGATGTACGAGAGGAATTTTATTTCGGATTCAGTCATCGGGCGGTCCGCTGAGAGCACGAACAGCACCAAATCCGCCCTAGGCACGAACTCTTCGGTCAAGCGCTGTTGCCGCTCTAAAATAACGTTCGTCCCTGGTGTGTCCACGATGTTCACTTCCTTCAGGAGTTCAGCGGGAACCGTTTGCGTGTAGAAACCGTCTGAACTTTGTTCTGTTTTGCTTTTCTCGCCGTATTTCAAAACCGTGATTTCGTTCGTGGTGGGCAAAATGCCCTCTTTCAAAAACTTTTCGCCCAACACCGCGTTGATCACCGAGGATTTACCCGCGTTGAACTCGCCCACAATTACGAGTAGGAATAGCTCTTCCAGCCCCTTCCTCGCTTCGATTAATAGGTCAATCTCTTCTAATTCAGGCGCGCCGGTTTGAAGGAAAGCGACGGCTTTGTCAAGTAACTCGCGCTCGCGTTGTAACAAGTTTAAGGATTTGCTGTCGATTAGCTTGCCCGCCATGGAACTGTTTTTTGAAGTCGTAGTACTACTAGTATCAGTCATACTACCACTAGTATCCATTGCTCTGTTTTGAGACGCGGCATCTGGATTCCCCGCCGCAGCGTTGTTTTTCTCGATGTCGCCCTTGAGCTTCGCGCCTACTGCGTTTAGCGCGCGCTTGACGCTTTCGTTAGTTACCGCCGAGGTGGGTGGTTTTGTGAACGCGAACCCCGCAGCGCCTGACTCAATCAACCCGTCCACCGACCCACTCTCACCGAGCCCGTCCCACCCGCCCTCCGTGGGCGCGAACACTGGGACGGAAATCTTCCCCGCGACCTCTTCAACTACAGATTTACCAGAAGCGATGATCAAATCAGCTCCCTCCTTTGCCGCCACCAAAGCGCCTTTTGAATCGCTCACGGTGACCGCGACGATGGATGACCCTGGTAGGGATTTCCTCGCCACCACCACCGGGACGCCGTCATCCCCGAGCACCACCCCATCCGCCTCCGCGGACACACACAAATCCGCCCGGTCCGCAACAAGAAGCGCACACCGTCCCCGAATGTTCGACTTCAGCGCCAGCGCGGCGTCGAACAACTCGCGCGTCGACGCGGAGGAGGTTGGGTCTGAAAGAACGATAGCGGTGGCGCCGGCCGCGACTATCGATTCAATCGCCCCTGACTTTGATTCGTCGAAAACGTCACGCGGCGCAACTTGAAACAATAAGCCCGGAATGCGCACCGCGGAGCGTTTCTTCGCCGCGAACACGCCGTTGGAGGTTTCGTGGTCGTCCTTGGAACCGCCGCCGAACAACTTGCCGATGGCGGTGGTTTTGATTGATTGGCGGTGGGTGGTGGGTTGGGTCGTTCCGCGTTCAGTGTGTTGAGCGAACGCTCGGGAGGAAAACTCGCCGTGGATGGAAGCTATGGCGGCGATGGATTTATGCGCTGTGTTGTGTGCCATGCCCTGAGAGACCCCCCGCGCAGTGACCCTCATCCCCGACCTCGCGGTGGTGGACAATCCCTTGGACGATCGGCCTATGCTCGGTGAGACCCCGGTGGGGGGGGGGCGTGGCATCGCACGACTTGCCATCGCGTTTGGGCGGCTCGCGAAGGACGTGTGGCCGCCCGGCACCACAGGGCTGGGCGCGACGCACGCGGCGCGCATCGAAAGTGGTGGCGTAGGGTGTCGGGGAAGGAAGATATCGGCATCCAATACAGGTGGCAAGCACGCAAATCGGATTGCGAGCAGAGATCGACTAGAAAAACGAGCGTGCGACTCGTCGTTTCTGAGTTAACTTTCTCAATACTTTTTGGCTTTTTGGCATTGAGCGTTTCTCGGAAGCCTCGACGTCAAGTGTCGTGGCTTTGAAAGCCACGACTAGCGCCACTCTCGTTCGCACGCTTTCGAACGACGATTTACATCTACAACACCAGAGCACCATCATCAACACACGCGTGTTTATTCCTGCGGTGCGTGTCCGTGTCGCGCGCGCCTGCGTTGTTCTGTTGTTAGTAAGACACCCGCGCTTCGTCATCTGAGGAGCGCTAGCACTGCCGGGAAAAACGCCACAAGCGGATCTCAGAATTTATCCGACTCCTGCACCTATCACTGACCCTGTATCTTCCTCCTCCAGATACATCGCACGACACCGACACAAAACAACAACAACATTTACTACTACTACCACCGACGCCACTGTCGCTGACGCCAGCGCCGCGGAGTCTACTTGCCCTACTGTATCGATACTTTTTCCCACCAAACCAAAAAGATGACCGAACGCGATGACGCGTCAACTACCCCCCCGTCCAACCCGCCGCCGCCGCCGCCGCCGCTGGTGGGGAAGGTTCCTCACAAGCCGTTGCTGGAGGCAAAGAGAGTTCTCCCGATTCTGGGAGGTCTAACCCGGATCGGAAGCCGCAGAGGCTGGGTGGCGTGTTCAGCGGTACTCAGACGCCGGTGAACAGGCTGAGCACGGGAACCGCCGAGCCGGAAAAGGCCGGCGGGGTGGACCACGCTGCCTCGGAAACCTCCGCGATGGAGGTGGACGCCCCCACGGGTCGTGATTCGTCGACGCCGCCAACGATGAGGATCATCTCGTTCGAGGACGTCCAGAACGACCAGCTCGGGGACGCGGCACTCGCTGCGAACTCCGCAACAGAGAGCGTCCAGGAGTGCGTGATCCGTACGGAAAAGCTTCGCCGGATCGCGGCTACATCCGTTTTGCTCAGCGCCGTGCGCGGGTGAGGACCCGACGGGTTGGTGTTGAACAACCTTCTCAAGTTATCTCGCGACGAAGAAAACGTCGGCGACGACGGGGGCTCCGAAAGAGACCGCGAGGTGCGGGAGGACTTGGCGGCGATGCACGTGCTAGACGCGATCATCGAGACGGATTACGACCTCCTCCGCAAGGACCCGACCCGGGCTGTGTTGCCTATCTTTGTTGATTACACGACGAGGAAAGAAGTTAAAGCCGCGGGCGTGGAGTTGTTCGCCGAGGCGTCGAAGTCAATTGGGCGCGCTATGCTGGAGTTGAACCGGCTTCACTCCGACCCCAACAACCTCGATGTAAAGTTGTTCGACGAGAAGAGGATCACGGTCGCGTATAAGGGGGAAAAAACGGGGACCTCGTTTGCAATGATCATCGGGCGTTTCCTCAAAATTTTGAGCCCGTTCGAGATGAACCGCAAGGAGTTGGCGGCGACGGCGCGAATCACGTCGCCCGAGACGCTCGCGGTTCATCTCGAACAAGAAGGAGATGTTGCAAGATGTCGAGCGCAAGTTCAAGGAAAGGTTGGGCGACGTGCGGCCCACCCTGGAGAGGCTGACCGTTGCCGACGTCGCGCGCGTCTTTAGCGTCCGCGTCAGCCAACTGGAAACATTAACCAAGGAGCACCGCTCCGGGTTTAACGGCCAGTTTGATTTGCTGGGTGCGGCCGCTCGCGCGGCAGCGCGGCCGGCGGGCGCCGCCGCGTCTGACCCCCAGAAGCCGCCCCACTTTTGCATGGCCGCGAACGCGGAGCGGGTTCTCGGCTTGGAAGTCCTCAATGCTACGATGGTATGGTTCAAAGTCGATAAAGACGACGCGCCCATCGTCGCGGAGGGGAAGATCGCGGAGGGGAAGACGTGCGCTATCAAAGACGCGCCCACCGAGATTGGCTTGAATTTCAAGAAGCCGTTCATCTTGGAAACCGCGTTTTCCGACTGCAACGTCTTGTCCGCGATCGTGGAGTACACGCCCCACGGTCTGATCGGGATCGACTCCCTGGACCTGCGGCACTTGATCAAGCGTTACCCTTCCATCGCCCTCGCCCACGGCATGGAGAACGCGCCCACGGCTTGGAAGACCGTGATCGACGTCCGGGTTCGGACGCTCGGTCGCGCGTTGGTTCTCGCGCGGATCGCCGCCGCGCAAGCTGGCCCGTTCGACTTGAACGTGTTGCGACGCCTTGGCCAGCACTGGTGTGCGTCTGACCAGGAAAAAGAACGGAAGGAAGCGGAGCACCAGCTGGCGATCACCGAGAACGTCGCGCATTACGTGAACCCGTTCGTGCAGTACGTCGTGCCCGCGTTCCTGTGCGGCGACGTCGACGGCGTGGCTGACTTGAGCGAACCGTGGTCGATCACGCATTTACTCGTGGCGTTCGAGCCGGGGGAGCTGACCGTTGTGTCGCCCCCGAGTCCCGTTGTCGCGGGCTCGTGCCACTCGACCGATACGCAGAACTTCGGAACCAACAACAGGGGCACACGTGGTTTGGCATCGGCAACAAGACTTTGTTCGTGTACGCTCGCGACGTGCAGGCGAACGCCGTCGACGAGGAGGATTTCAAGGGGAAGGTTTTTCTCACGGACGAGCCATGGGTTGTCATGTCCAAGCCTTGCCCGGTTACAAAATCTGCGGGTTTCCCTAAATCTGGTGGGAAGGCGGACCTCCTGAAGATCAACGTGTACTCCACCTTGACGCACGCCTCTAACCCTGACGTGTTGGAGAACGCGCACGACAACGATACGCTCTTCTCACTCGCCGATGTTAACCTCGCCGTGGCGCACGACCAGCTGGACGACCTCTGGGTTCGCAAAACCCAGACCATCACGAAGCACGCGAAGACGGGTTCGCCCAACGTGATGTCCGCTCGCTTAAGTTTCAAGAACCCGCTCGTGTGGGCTAAGTTTCACGCGATCTGCGACTGTGGGCACCGGTTCTCCAGATCGACCATGGTCCCGTTGACTGAACTTGGTCACGCAAGCCGGGCCGTAAACGTGGCGGACGCAAAGACGCGGTGAAAAGAGACACACCAATCAGGGGAGCGAGAGCGCAGTAAAGCAAGACTTGTACATACGATCACGCGTTTAAACCAGCATATCATGAACACCCAACCACCTCGCCGCCAGTCGCCTGTACGCTCCTCGCGACATTTCGAGTGAGCAGTGTACATAAATGGCAAGGCGTCAAATATGTTTTTGTAAAACACGTGGTTCTAACTCATTTTCACACGACAAAGCCTTGGTGGTCACTTCCTTAGACCCCGTCGCGCCGCGCGGCGGTTTTTTTGCGCGGTGAGCGCGGTAAGCACTAGCCCCAATGCCACCCGCGCGCACTTGCTGCCCGTGGGGCATCGGGGGGGGTCGTCCAGCAATTAATTAACCCCCCGCGCTACTTCGCAAGCGAGTTGGTGTGCGAGACAATACATTTCTGTGTTAACTGCAGGCGTGCGCGCATTCAATAATTAATACCGGCGCGGGACGGCTGCTATGGAGCGCGCAGCGTTTTGAGCTGCGGGGCGGGCCGTGTCGGATTTCAAAACGGCGTTTAGGGGTGGATAAGGATGTAAAATATTGGAAAATTGATGTGGATATTGATTGTAAAAATCGCATAAATGGCACGATCAATACCTTTTTTATGGGATCTCGAGAAAATAAGGCTCGCTAGCACAATTGGCAGTGCGTCAGATTCCAGCACATGTGGTTGTATGGGTGCTCAGTCACAAGAAAACAATTTACAGTTTCCTGCGACTAAGCCTCAAAACGGAAAACTCTGAAGGTTGGGAGTTCGAATCTCTCGTGGGTCAGCGTACTTTTTACTGACTAATTACCCATAGAGCTACTTTAAACAAGTGGGTGTAAGTAAATATTCATGTAAACATTTTCTTTTTTGGTTTTGAGGTCCACGAGCGCGAAATTAACTCGTCGATTAACCCATTCTTTTGTAACGTCCCAGAAAACGGACCACGATTTCTGATTGTTGTACGCCATCGGGACGTCTCCCTCGTGCCATAACTCCAGGCGCAAATCCCTCTACATCACCCAGTGGTGCCGTTAAGCGCGCGCGGCCGAGGCGCAGCATCAGGCTGACGCGCAACACGCGATCGACACCCTTCCCCAGTCGTTCGCCAGATCCTCGGCTCGATAAATCTTCCCGATCCCATCGATCTCGCACGGGTCCGAGCGGTGGGCCATGCGATGTGCGACGCGGTGGCGGCGACAGGGCGCGAGATAAATGAACCGACGCATCAGGATGCCGTGAAGCTTGGATACGTAAGCACGCTGAAGCACCTGCATTCGCGAGGTCGTCTGAGGTACAAAGTAAATCTCTGCGAGGCAGCAGCGAGTAGTGGACAGTTCGAGGTGTTGAAGGTTTTGCGCGCGAAAGGCTGCCCGTGGGACTGGCGGACGTGCGCGTACGCGGCGGAGTTCGGACACCTCGAGGTGCTGCAGTGGGCGCGCGAGAACGACTGCCCGTGGGACGAGAAGACGTGCACGTACGCAGTGGTTGGCGGCAACCCCGAGGTGCTGTTGTGGTTGCGCGCGAACGGGTGCCCGTGGAACACTCAGGCACGCCAAATGGCGGCGAAACTCGGGTATGTCGAGCCCGAAGGACCTGATGAATCAGACGCTTGGGACAATGAACTCTTGGGGTATTTAGATTGGTATCACACCAAATGATACTTTTTTGACGTGAAGAGACACGATACAGACAACTACAAATAGAAAGACGAACGCGTTTATAAAAAGACACCTGCTTTTGATAAAACGCCATCGCGAAACTAGTTTCGCCTTTCAAACCCCCTTTCAACCAATTTTGCCACACTTTCGAAATACCCACCTCCATATCAGAAATACCTATCAAGCATCGGCACCCCCCTTTCAGCACCAAACAAACAGAACCGTGCAAATGCTTCCTCGTGCGTCAGCAAAATCGAAGCTGGAGGCAGAGGGACGATGCGCAGCCGAATCCGCCCTTCTTTCGTCGGGAGATGAAACGAGAAAAGCCGCGTCGCCCTCCCATGCTCCACACTCTCCGCAACCTCCACCTCCCCCACCCGCACACAGCGAGGTCCTAGGATCTACGCAAAAGCTTTAAGGTATGTTGTTGTTTGTGTTGCAAACCCGTGCGATGGTCGGGCGCGTGACCCGGAGGTGTTCCCGTCACCGCGGTGCATTGATTCCGAACGCGTCGAGTTGGGAACCGTGCCGGGATTGTGACAAGCCCCGGTGACGGTCCTTTACTTGCGCTTCAAAGCGTCGTATAGGTTTACAAACCGTTAATCGCGCGTCACAACACGCACGACACGACGTCACCAAATGCACACGGCATCTCGACGCTCGAGTACCCCACCCAACGAGGCGCACTCGCCGCAAATCTCGGGAAAACCAAACCAACGTCAACCGTATTTGGCCAGGTTTTTGGCGATATTTTGATTTGGAGAAGGAGCATCCAGAAGAAGGAGCATCCATACAGAGTCTACTTTCCAATCACTGACCGTTCCATATTCCGCCCCCCCTCCACAGAAAACCACTCAGAAACACTCACTCAAGATGCCTTCCGTTCAGTCCGTGTACACGTCCCTCTCCATCATCAGCCTCGGCGCGCTCATCGGGATGGGCGTCGCCGTCGGCAGTGGCGTCTCCATGATGTCCATGGCGATGTACGAAGAAGAGGAGAAGAAGAAGATGGTCGCTTCTTCCGTGGTGGAGCAGTCCTTCAGGCCCACCGCAAGGGGGTTCGCCGCGAGCGGGGCGAAGTAATTATGCCGTAGTAATTATTTGTGGAGAGGGCAAGGAGAGATGGGTTTCGATGTTTTCGACCTCGACTTTTCTTTCCTGAACGCCACGCCACCTTCTTCTGTATACAACCTTTGACACACGCGACGCTTCTATCCGACGCGTTACTCGACACCACCCGCCTGTACCATAAACTATCGTACGGGTGCACGAGTTAGTGTAGACGACGCGCCGAGTAGTTCGGCGCATCTACGAGTGCGATGAATTCATTTTCAGTACCTGAGAAAGTTTTCGACAAAGTGTTCTCGTATCTCAAATTCTTCATTTCTCTCCCATGTAGTCTACTCTACTCGCTGGACCTTGGCGATGTCCATGCTGCTTAAACCTTGACGATGTCCACCCTGGCGCGCTTGCCCACTGAGTGTAACTGTTCCCCCTGTCCTTCCGGAGTGCCCTCCGCGATGCGCACCAGCGCGAAGGCGCCGCCCGCGTTTCCCTTTGCTAGTCTTCCCGGGTTGATCGCGACGAAGGAGTCGTCTTCATTCTTTTCAGCCGCGTCCTTCTCAGTGGGCAGTGCGGGGGCCGTAGCCGCCGCTGCGCACGGCGACACTCGCGGCACGACTTTCGCAAACGGGTTCAAATCCGAGGGTAACACCAACACATCGGGCGTTGCTTTCATCGTGAGGTGCTCTGAAAGCGACGCGTCTAAACACGCCGTCTTGGCGGGCGGGAACAAAGGGTACGCTGAGCGTTGCCCTGGGAGATGTTGAGCCAGTCGCGCCATGCGGTCGTTCGATGCGCTATCTCTCGCCGTTTCAGACGCGCTTAAATGCCGCAACACGTCCTGCGTACACGTGGCGAACACAATGCCGTTCACGGTGAAGGTTCCTGGGTTGCTGGTGCACGTGACTGTGGAACCGCTGGGGCACTCAATCGCGCCCTCCGCGACCAACGGCGGCTGCGGGAACGTCGCCGGCGCGGTGGCATCCCTTACCGACGGCACCAACACAACAGCCGGTTTGTACCCGTCCACATCCGCGTTCGCCAGAAACGCCTCAAGCCGGTCCCGCACACCAACCGCGAACACTTGTTCGAAGGATTGCTCCAGCGGGTCTACGGACGCGTCGTCGCCGGCGACGATTTTGTTTTCGCAATCCACAAACGGGCCGAGCAAAACAATCGCGTCCGGTTTAGAATCCTTCATCTTCGCGAACAAAGCGTCCAGCGGTTCGTACGCCAAATCCGTCATGCATGTGAACGGCCCGGAGGCGATGGCGCAGGTCAAAGCACTGTGAGCAGGAGCAGTTTTAATGCTCTTAGCCATTTCCGGCGCACTCGAACTGATCAACCTCTTCGCGACCAAGCAATGCCCGCTCGGGTTTTGGCCCTGCACGCACACGATTTGCCCGGGAAATAACGAAAAGGATGGGAGGTCTCGCAGCTCGAGTCGAACCCTCATCCCGTTTGAAGTAGCAATTGACCCTTCAAGCTGCACGGATTGTTCGTTGAGTTTCCCTTCGGAGTCACACACAACGCGCCCGACAACAGTAACGTCATCCTGAGAAGCCGCGTACACGGCGCCGCGGCAGTTCAAACCAGGGTGCTTGGCTTCGATTTCGGACGCAAACGCGTTCAGCCGGCTCTCGATCATGTCAACCTTGTCCGCCACGCGGTCGCGCATGAACCGCTGGGAGCTGGTCAACTGGTTCGAGTGATCAACTGACACCTCAACGCACGGCGCGTTCTTGTTTGTTCTGAACCCGGATCCAGCGGTGGGTCCAGGTAACTGCGCGTTGAGTTCTGTTTTCGTGGCGCCCGGCGTGGGGCGTTTCGAAAACGTAGTCGTGCCGGGAGTGGGCGCCATGGCGTTTAGCGCCGCAGAAGGGTCTACCGCGGGCAATGTAACACCCACACAGTTCGCCCTTAAATGTGCCTCTCGTGCGTTGGCGGTTTTCGCCCCGGGGGTGTCGCCGTTCCGCCCGGGCGTCACCGCCGCGAGCTGCGCGTCCACCGCCGCATCCGCCATCTCCACATCCAGCGCGCCGGATTCCAGGGATTCCGCCAGGGATCTCTTGCCGTAAACGTACGTCTTTGGGGTTTTCAGCGCGTTTACCTTCTGGCTCTTCACCACGTGCCTTTCATAGTGCGCCCTGAACGCTTCCATGTGCGCCGCGTCCGGGGTAGAGGTCTTCATCTTCCCCGCGTTCGTTGTGTAGTACGCGTCCCATGAAAGCGCCAAGTCAAACGCGCTGGCGTTGAATTGACGGCACATCGCCAGGCACTGCTGCGCGACGTCGTCGTCGTCACCGAACGCGAAACCCTGGTCACTGAACGCAGTCGCGACCTCGGCGACGTCCGCCATGATCAACTGAAGGGGGGGGTTCCACGGGCGCGGGTCGGTAGCGCGACGCGAGATGTTGAGAAGGAGTCGTGGCTTCGAAAACAAGGTGCCAATATTTGAATTGGAGCTCGATTTTTTGAAGGTTGCGTCTTCGAGTCCTATGCCGAGATCGACTAGAAGCACCACCAATGTCAGTCTGCAAAAACGAGAAACGCGATGTTCCAACATTCTATGGTTTATTCACTCAAGAAATAAGACATCGACGTGCTGCGTGCCAGCAGGTTATGGGTAATGATGTACACATTATATATCTAACTTTCCGACCAGTTTACAAGTATCCGTGCCGCTCGAGTACAACTCGAGACATGCGAAAGATTTCAGAAATGTTATCCCTCACGCAGGTTTGTTCCTGCTGAACAGTTAGTCCGCTAACTGTTCCCCGTGATGTAGTGGTTATCATTGTCGGCTTTCACCCGGCCTTCCGGGGTTCGAATCCCCGCGGGGAAATAGCTTTTTGTTTTTTTGGGGACGTTTTGTTTTGTTGAGGTTTTGTTGGGTTGCGCAAGGCTCTCCAGAGCCTCTCACTTGAAGACCGGTGCGTCCTTTTTATCACCGGAGATGTCGTGCGTGTTGGGGGTTTCGTGGCGCGGCGGGGGACATGCTGGAGGGTACTGTTGCGCGTCGTCGAAGGAGCACGACGAGTCGAAGGCTCTCTGCTTTTTTTGTTCACGTCTCTGCCCAGATTTTCTGACTCAGAAACGAAACACCCACTTCTCAGTGAAATTTGCAACGTCCGCGTCCGCCCATCACACGGAGGCGCGCGACGGAGTCACCACAGTTGACCTAGATTATGCGCGCGATGGATGCACACGCGAGCACGGCGTCAAAGGCGGAGCGGCTTTCGGTGCGTTTGACACACGACGCGACGATACACGAACGCCACGATCCCGTCTCGGACACAACAACACCCGACGGCGGATCTTCGCATCTTCGGGTCTTTCGGGCCTTTCCCTGTCCTCTGTCGTGTCTCTCGTCTCTCGCTAACCTTCTTTCTCCTTCCCTATTCCTCCAACAGCTGCTCCCGACGGTTAGGGATAGTGACAACGACCAAACGCGGTCGACATCCACGAGCGGGCGCACACACACACATCGATGGGTCGGTGCGCTCGCCGCGGTGGGGGCGCTGACGATGGCGGTGGCCTCCGGATCTGTGGGTCCTGGTGCTGCTAAACTAGGCCAGGCGTTGCGTGGCGGTGTTTCTACGTACACAGCCGCGCGTGATACCGCGGCGGCAAACCCTGTGCCGATGCTCCCGCTTTCGAACCAGCCGCACCCCGCTGCGAGTTTGGGCGAGTCGCGATTGTTTCGCTTGGGCGCGGAGACGTTGACAACGGAAAGCGCGCTGGGGCAAGAGGCAGAGGTCAATACGGAGGCAGACGCGGCTACTCCGGAAGAGGGTATTCTAGAAGAGGGTACTCTAGAAGAGGGTACTCCGGAAGAGGTTGCCACGGAGTCAGAGGAAATGGTACCGGAACAAGACGCTGAGACGGCGGAAGAGAACCCGGAGGAAGAGAACCCGGCGGAAGTGAGCGTTTCGGAAGAGGCGACGGATACACAGCCTGAACAGCCTGAACAGCCTTCCGATGAACAATCTGAACAGCCTTCCGAATCCGATGAGTCGAACGACGTCGCGTCTGAAGGCGACGCGCAGGTTGAATCAACTGAAGGGATTGAATCTCCCTCCGATCTCCCTCCGGTTCAGATTGAACAATACAAAGGCACCCTGGGCGGTTTAGCTGAAAACGGCCAGCCCACGTTTGATACGCGCATGTCTGATGAGTTTGAAGCGTTCCGAACCGCTGGATTTGGCGCGGACGCAGAGGCGGCGAACGCGGGCGACGACGCCTTCGAAGCAGCGTCCGCATACATCTTTGACGAGAATTCGAGTGTGGGCGGTAAAGAGGCTATGGGCAAACAGGCTGGTGAGGATGGGAAATCCTCAGAGGAATCCTCAGAGGAATCCTTAGAGGAATCGAAGGATAAATCTAGCACCTCACCCTCGTTTTACCCCAAGGACTTGCTCGCGGTGGCGATGCGCGACGACCCTATCGCGAACGAGTACCTCCCCCCCACGTTGAATGGGTTCGACATGCTGGCGACCGACTGGTTCCACAAGCCGGTTGAGCCGCGTGGCGGCGGCGAGAACAAGTTCAAGGTGTGCATCGACCAAGGCGCGAAGTCCTGGGACAGTGCATATGCGATTGGTCTTGACAACCTGTTCCGAGGCGGCGTGTGCTTCGACGAAGTCACGGAGGACAACTGCCAAGACGCGGACGTGGTTATTTTCAACGAAGGCGTGTTTCTGTGGGGCGCCGGGCACCGGAACGCGGCGGGCGCGATTGAGCTCCCGCCCAAGAGTAACGAAAACCAAGTGTATTTATACTTCGCGCACGAAGCCGCGGGAACGTTCGGGTGGGAGCTGAAGGACGACAACGTGATGAAGCAGTTCGACTACCTCGCTTATTTCGACCGGAGCACATCAGCGGTGTGGTGGCCGTTTGGCCCGACGTTGCGCTCAATGTTGAGCGACTTCAAATTCTATGCCCGCCCCCGAAAAAACCGCGTGCCTGGCGTCGCATGGCTCGCGGTCGACTGTTTGCCCCTACGCACGCGTATTTTACAGGAAATCGCAGTGCACTTTCCCGTGTTTTCCATAGGGACGTGTCAAAACAACGCGCAGTCGCCGGCTGGCTTGCCTGGGCGAGGAAGCGGCGAGAGCTCGTTCCAGGACAAAATGAGCGACTACATGTTTTACTTTGCCGTGGAAAACGGCGGGGAGTGTCCTGGGTACGCCACGGAGAAGGTGTTCCTTGCGTTGGCGCGAGGTTCGGTGCCGATTTACTTTGGCGATGAACAAGTGGTGAGCACAATGCCGTCGCCAGAGTCGTTTGTGGATTTGAAGAAGTACGACTCGCCTGAGAAGCTCGCAGCCAGGTTGCACGCCATCGCGACGGACGACAAAGTCTACGACGAAGTGCATGCGTGGCGGTACCAGGACCCGAGTCAATGGAGCCAAGGCTTCCGAGAGCTGATCCGGGTCATGTCCACTGATGTCAAGTACAGTGTGTGCCATGTGCTGCATAAGGGCACGAATTTGTACCCGGAAGCAAAGGCGCAGACTGAGTGTAACTACGACTTTTCCGTGATGGGGCAGCGGGTGGATGCGTGGCCCGACCACGGATCAATCAAAAACCCGCTAGAGCACTTCGACAAGACCTGCGAAGAGGCGAAGGAAGAGTGCTGGACGTTCAAGAACCCGGAGGTGTATGCTGGGGTGGATACGAGTGTGGAGGACGATGCGGGGGACAAACAGTCGGATGAGAGTGAGGATGCGTCGACAAAAGACAATAGCGACGAAGCGGATCCCGAAGCCGTGGTTTTGGCGTACCGAAGAGCGTTTCTTCGTTGACATCTTTTTAATAACTCAAAAATAGACCGTTATTACATGAATACATAGACCACTCACTCACTTCCCTTTCTCTTCGCAAACGCAGAACGCCGTGGCGGTGGCGAAACAAACGGCGAGCGGCGCGTGCACCGAGAGCGCGCCGCACGCGACGAGTGAGAATTGCGTGAAAAAAATCTGCCGCACCTGGAACAGTGACACGCCTGCGTGGTACAACAACATAGAAGAGGTGGTGGGGAGAGCGATTGTCTTGAGTTTTTTTTGAGTTAATTCATCTGATGACTCTTTCAAGCTCCTGCTGCATAGAAACGATGCTAAAGCGACGCATGCCAGCGCCAGGGCGTACCACTGCGCGCACTCTGTGCCGGACGTGGATTGCGATATTGCGGGAAACACAGCATCTGGATTTAGTAAAACGGCGATGCATCCCACGAGTTCCACGTACGCGTTGAGTTTAAGCAGTTTGAGGAGCTTCGATGTGTTTGAATTTAGCTCATCGAGGTGCTCTATTGTCGTTTCTGATGTCCCGTCAACCACGGCGTTGAACCTGGAGGCTCGAAGCGAGTGGCGTTGCGCTACCCACGGGACACACGCTTTTCGTTCCGGGTGATGCGACCAGGGGTAGGTTTGAGTCGGCACTGCTATCGTCGGCACTGTGTTGTACCTTGCGAGTTTTGAAACCGCGGTTGTACATGCCGGGGCGTGGCGTCGTGAAGTGCCCGGTCTGGTCACCGCATGTATCGTCACGAACGCCAACGAAGTGAGGGACATCGTGACGTGCAAGCGAGTGTGGTGAGACAGGTTCTTCCAAGAGTGACTGAAATAAAAAAAACCTGAATCTACGTTTTCTTCAGCCTCTCCCTCGCCGCGTACACGGCTTCGTACAGCTCTCTCCCCAACCCTTCCTGTTCGTCCGTCATCAAGTCCCAAAGCTCCTTGGAAAACGCAGTCATCACCTCATCTTCAAGCTCATGACGCAACGCGTCGACCATCTCTTTCTCGCTCATTTTTCGCGAAGGGTCCAGGCTTTTTAGTAAGTCACTGTTCGCAAGCGCTGTTGCCACTACCTCCCTAAGCTCGTTCTTCGCACTCGCGTCCTCCACTAAACGCTTGCGAAGCGAGTCGAAGGTACCATCCTGCCGAAGTGCATCCACCACGAGTCTCTCACCCTCCCGGAGCTCGCGAACCTCACGTGCCAGCGCCGCGTCGTCGTCCATCCCTGCGTGACGCGAAGTGAGGGACAAAATATGTTTCGCCTGTGATTTTCTGCTCGGCACTCTACCTTTCAAACCGACCACGCGCTTGCGGACGATGTCAGCCCTTGCGGGGCCGTTTTCTCGCGGGGACCTGGTGGGTGCCCCCCGCCGCGCGGTCACGGGCAAACGTCTCCGCACGGCTACACGTAGAACAAGAGCGCTGTCCGCCGAAGTGGACGAAGGAGAGTCATCATTAATCTCAAAAACCACGACGCCTCCTCTCGATGAGTATTTAAGATTAGTCGAGCTTTCTGACGGGGCGTGGGAGCTTCAAAGCGCGACGTGCGTGTTCCGCCGCCGAGGTAAGTCGCCGGGTGATGTGCGGGAAGTAACGTTAGCAGCGACGGTGCACGTCGGGGATGCGGAGTACTACCAAGGGCTACAAGATGAGTGTGAATCAAACTACGATTTGGTGCTGTTCGAGCTTATCACGGGAGAGGAAAATCTCGTGGAAGGCGAGGCACCGAGCTTGCCCGTACGACCAGAGGACTGCGGAGTGCCGTGGGGGGGTGAACGTGATGAATCCTCGAGTAATGACTCATGGAATCGTAATAACTCGTCGTTTCTACCGAGGCTCAAGACGCAATTGCAACCGACGGAAGATGCGCGAAACTTAGCGGGCGTGCACGGGCTGCGCGCGCAACTTGACGCGCTCAACTTGCTTTCTCCAAACTGGTACGTAGCCGATATACCGAAGCAGGAATTAATAAAACTCCAAGAGGAAGCTGGGGAGCAGATCATCGGGTCTCAAAGTAATACTCAAACCCCGACGAGTGAGATTCCCGGCATAGGCGCAAAGGCCAAATCGATTTACGACCGAGTGGGAAAATCTGGTAACAATAAAACTGGTACCTCAAACGGTCCTTTACCGCCCGCCGTGGAGGCGTTCGTCG
>MDSY01079718.1_pt1 | contig 15689 bp, 9 predicted proteins | sample 811131 | NCBI WGS metagenome assembly MDSY01 (sample SAMN05326643, study PRJNA326480) | marine metagenome | isolation source: seawater | place: Atlantic Ocean: South West | collected 2010
ATAAACTCACTAGTATAGTTGAGGTCTTTTGTCTGGAAGTATGTTAAGAATTTACCAAAATTATCGGAACTGATATCAATTTCAAATAAGCCTAACGCAAAAATGGCCCAACATAATGAGCCTGTAAGTAAAGCAGACGCAGCTTTGTCGATCTTTATATTATGTTCAAAAGCAATTAGCGTATATCCTAATACAAATACAACTAACATCAATAAATATATCATATATTCTTTGTTTATTTTTGCAAATATACTGTTGTAGATGGAAAAGCAAAATCACAATTATTATTATTTACTATTTCCATGATTTTAAAGTTAATATCTTCTTTGACATCTATGAAATCGTCCCACTTTGTTGAATTAACATAGTATAAAACCATAATATCTAAAGAACTTGCTCCAAACTCTTGGAACTTTACTCTACCTTCTTGATCTGTTTTTGGATGTTCGTTAATTAATTTTTCAATTTCGTTGACAACCTTTTTCATTTGTTCAATAGTGGTGTCATAGGTAAGACCTATGTAAAATCTAGATCTTCTAACTTTTCTTTTGCCAAGATTATCTAATTCAGTAGATATCATATTTTTATTTGGGACGGTGACAATACTTTTATCAAAAGTCCTAATTCGAGTCGAGCGAAACCCTACTTTTTCAACAGTACCTGTAATACTTCCTGTAGATACTAGGTCACCTACTAAAAAGGGTTTGTCAAAAAATATAGTAAATGAGCCTAACAAGTTTTCTAAACTCTCCTTAGATGCCATTGCGATTGCTATACCTCCAATGCCAACTCCAGCGGCTAAAGCTGTAACATCAATATCGAATATTTTACTTAATAAAACAAAGAACAAAACTATATATACAGCAATCTTGCCAAGCTCAATTATAAAAGGAATCAATTGATCGTCCATTTTGCTTTCGGTTTTGTCAGCTTTTTTTAGAAATACAATGCCAAAATAATCAACAAAACGTAATGCAATTTTAGAAATAGAAAATAAAACGATTATCGTAAAGGCTTTACTTAAAATTAAACCAATATTAATATTTTTAGTTTCAAAATTCAGTTCATTTGGAAATGAAATGTTGAGTGATCCTAAATAGATGAATATCAATAATACCAAAAATGCTATTGGTTTTATCAGTAATTCATCGAAGGTTTTATTATCAATAGATTTGTCTCTATTTAGTAATCTATACAAAAAAAGGCTCAGATATTTGGAAATAATTCGTTTGAAAAGCAATCCAAACATTACGAAGCCTAAAAACCAGCAATAGTTTTCTAATGAATTACTTAAAAATTGTTGGTGTAAAATTTCTTTAATGTTCATTTGTTAAATAAGTTGGTTAAGTGCAATTTCAAAGGCAGTTTTTGAAATATCTGTCTTTGATGAATTAATTTGGTGTGTCTCTTTCAAGGCTTTCATTATTGTTGCTGAGGTATCTCTAAATATAGCTATGTCAGTCATTTCACTATTTGGGTTCATGAGGTAAGCAAATACTCTTGCCATACCACAGTTAGCAATGAAGTCAGGTAAAACACTTACTCTTTCATCTGCAAATTCTCCAATACTACCAAAAAATATTTCTTTGTCAGCAAATGGTACATTAGCACCGCAAGAAATCACATCTAAGCCACCAGCGATCATACGTTCTATGTGGTCTTTTTCAATTAGTCTTGATGCTGCTGCTGGAATGAATACATCAACTTTCATATCCCAAATTTTAGAGTTAACCTCATTAAAGGACAAAATATTCTCAGCGTTTAGCTTATTACCTTTTTTATTTATAAACAAGTGACGAATTTCTTCGAATGTAAAACCATTTTTACTTATCAAGCCACCTGCTTGGTCAATTATACCAACGATTTTAGATCCCAGTGCTGCTAGATAAAAAGCTGTCGCAGAGCCTACATTCCCCCAACCTTGGATGATTACTCTTTTGTTAGTTATGTCTTCATTATGAAGATGGTAAAAGTGTTTTACTGCTTCTGAGACTCCATAGCCAGTAATCATATCAGCAACAGTATATTTTTTTGATACTTCTGGTGTTAGACTTGGCTCGGTAATTTCAAGCAAGACACCATCTTGTAGTTGTTTGATGATTGTTTTTTTCTGTTCTGCAGAAGGTTTAAAGTGACCATTAAATACACCTTCTTGAGGGTGTTCTATACCTAGCTTTAGTGTTATGGGAATGACTTCATGTATTTCATCAACATTTAAGTCACCTCCAGTACCATAGTAATTTTTAAGCAGAGGGGTTATAGCAGTGTACCAGCGTTTCAAAACTTCTTTCTTTCTTGGGTCTTTGGGATCAAAGTTTATTCCAGATTTAGCCCCCCCAATAGCTGGTCCAGCGACTGTAAACTTAACTTCCATAGTTTTAGCCAAAGAAACTACCTCATGTTTATTAAGTCCTTTTCTCATTCGAGTGCCACCTCCTGCGGCGCCACCTCTAAGTGAATTAATTACTACCCAGCCTTCAGCTTCAGTTTGGCTGTCACTCCATTCAAAAACAACCTCAGGTTTTTTGTTTTCGTATGTATCTAATAATTTTTTCATTGAAAGTCAATTTTAGCAAAAGTAATTAATTATTATGCAAAGTACTTGCCTACGATGGAATTCCTTTTTGCACCAGTTACTGATGCTAAGCAGTTAATTTGATTTTCTCTATTTAGGACGCCTAAAAATCCAAATATCAAGGCTTCTTTATATTCAACAAGTTTTTTATTGCCTACTATGAAATTAGCTTGAGAATTTGCCTTAATCCTTTGTAAAAGGAAAGTGTTGAATGCACCACCTCCAGTAACCAGACATTTTCCTAATTTGATACATTCAGTAATTTGAATTGCTATGTGTTCAACTATTGTTCGCATTATATTAGGAATATTATCATTATATTTATTTATAATGAGTAGAAAATCTTTTTCTAGCCATTCTTTTCCTAAAGACTTCGGAGGTAATCGTTTGTAGTAGGGTATAGCATTCAGTTCTTTAAATAATTTAAAATTTATTTTTCCTGTTTTAGCTATTTTTCCTTTGTTATCGTATTCTTTATTTAATTTTCGGGCATACTCATTAAGTGCTATATTTACTGGACATATATCATAGGCCTTTCTTAATCCAGCTTCATTAAATGATAAATTGCTAAATCCTCCTAAATTCAGACAATAATCGTACTCACTAAAAAGTAATTCATCTCCAATAGGTACTAGAGGTGCCCCCTGACCGCCAAGTTCTACATCTAAAGCCCTAAAATCACAAACTATTGGAATATTTAATTGAGTATTAATAATTTTTCCATCACCAATTTGTAGTGAGATACCTTTTTCGGGCTGATGTAAAATAGTATGTCCATGCGAACAGATTAAATCCACTTTTAAGTTATTTTCAAAAATAAAATTGCTCAATAATTGGGATAGATAAATAGCATATCTTTTACCTGTCTCTTGTATTTCAGTTATGGACTTAAGGTGTAATTCTTTCAGTTCTTTTTGCCATTTTTCATCATAAGGAATAGTTTGACATTCTTTCAATTGATATTGCCAACTTTTATTGTAATAAAAGTTAACAAAAGCAAGGTCAACTCCATCTAATGAAGTGCCTGACATTAGTCCAATAACATTGTACTGTTTGTAAAAGCTCATAATATTATTTAAAAAGATTATTTTTGATCAAATTTAAACTAACTATACAAATGAACTTTAATTTATCGGAAGAACATATCATGATTCGTGATGCGGCTAGAGATTTTGCAGTGACAGAATTACTACCAGGTGTTATTGAAAGAGATGAAAACCAAATTTTTCCAGTTGAACAAATTAAGAAATTAGGCGAATTGGGCTTTATGGGTATGATGGTTGATCCGAAGTATGGTGGTGCTGGTATGGATACAATTTCTTATGTTTTAGCTATGGAAGAACTTTCCAAAGTTGATGCTTCAGCATCAGTAGTTGTTTCAGTTAATAATTCTTTGGTATGCTGGGGATTAGAAAAGTATGGAACAGATCAACAAAAACAAAAGTATTTAGTTCCTTTAGCAAAAGGTGAAATTATTGGTGCATTTTGTCTTTCTGAGCCAGAGGCAGGTAGCGATGCTACTTCTCAGCAAACTACGGCAATTGACATGGGTGACCATTACTTGTTAAACGGAACTAAAAATTGGATTACTAATGGTAATTCGGCGTCTGTTTACTTAGTTATTGCTCAAACAAATCCTGAAAAAGGACATCGTGGGATAAATGCGCTTATCGTTGAGAAGGGTATGTTAGGATTTGAGGTTGGTCTCAAGGAAAATAAATTAGGTATCAGGGGGTCTGATACTCACTCGTTGATGTTTAACGATGTTAAAGTGCCTAAAGAAAATTTGATAGGGGAGGATGGTTTCGGTTTTAAATTTGCTATGTCTACACTTTCAGGAGGAAGAATAGGCATTGCCGCTCAAGCTTTAGGAATTGCTTCTGGAGCTTATGAATTATCTTTAGAGTATTCAAAGCAACGTAAAGCATTTGGTAAAGCAATTAGTGAGCACCAAGCTATTGCTTTTAAACTCGCAGATATGACTACCGAAATTGAGGCTGCAAGATTGTTATGTTTAAAATCAGCATGGTTAAAAGACAACAATATGAATTTTGATAAAGAAAGTGCTATGGCTAAAGTTTTTGCGTCCGAAGTAGCAATGAAAACAACTACCGAGGCAGTTCAAATACATGGCGGATATGGTTTTGTTAAAGAATATCACGTTGAGCGTTTGATGAGAGACGCTAAAATCACTCAAATTTATGAAGGTACTTCAGAAATTCAACGTATCGTAATATCCAGATCTATCCTAAAATAAACATTTATTATATTTATAAAAATTTATAGTTCCATTATGAAGAAAATTTTAATTCTGTTAATTGGCTTAGTTTCATTAACTATTCATGCGCAAACTGTTGAGCAGATAAATAAATATATGAGATTTGTGCCTTCCAATATGAAAGCTTCTGACATTAATCCATCAGACGTTCCTAGTGAAGATATTTTAAAACAAATGGGTCTCTCAGATGAAGAAATTAGTGAAGCAATGGATTACAAATACCAAAGAGGTAAGTATAATCCTAATTATATAGATACGACAGGTACTCAAACAACTTTAATTCAATCGAATTTATTTTATGAATCAATGAATGATTCTCTATTTGATTTGAACGACTCAATTATTTATCCTTCAGCCAAAATTTATGGTCAAGATTTTTTTAGAAAAAATCCTATTTCTTTCTTTTCAAAAGCCTATGACAATCAAGCGCCTGATAATTATCTTTTAGGCGAAAATGATGAATTAACTATTTCTATTTGGGGACTTGCTGAACATAGTGAGGTCGTTTCAGTTAGTGAGAGTGGATATATCAATTCACGTATTGCAGGACGAATATATGTAGGCTCTAAAAATCTTAAGACCGTTAAATCTTTAGTGAGAAGTCGTATGAGCTCCTTCTTTGATTTAAAGAAGTCTCAATTTGATTTAACGTTAAATTACTCAAGAGTTATATCCGTAAATATTATTGGAGAAGTATTTAATCCTGGTTCCTATTCTATTCCTGCTACAAATACTGCATTTAATGCATTAGTAGCCGCCGGAGGTCCTAGTCAAATTGGTTCGGTCAGAAATATTTATTTGATGAGAGATGGCAAAACTATAGATTCATTAGATATCTACAAATTTTTATTTGATCCGAGTACTTCTCAAGATCTGTTTATGCAGGACAACGATTACCTTTATGTTCCAATGGCTTCTAATGTGGTTGATTTAAAAGGAGAAGTAAATAGACCTTACACTTACGAAGTAAAATCCGGTGATAAGCTAAAAGACTTGATTAAATATGCAGGCGGATTTTCCAAAATGGCTTATAAAAATGGAATTACTATTAAAAGAATTCATAATAATTCTATCAAAACGATTACAATTGACGAAGTTGGATCTGATAATTTAAACTTATTTAACGGTGACGAAATTATAGTAAATAGTATAGAGGGTATACCAAAAGATCTGATTTATGTCAATTCATCAACTGGTATTTCCGGAGAGTATCAATTCTCCGAAGGTGAAAGAGTTTACGATATAATTTTGAAGTCAAATTCATTATCAGATGATTTGTTTTTGGAGTCTGCTTATTTAGTCAGAACTTCTGAAGACTATACTAAGGACTATATTATTCTTGATATTGCAAAAATTGTCAAAGAGCAAAATTCAGAATCTAATATTTTGCTTCAAGAATATGATGAGTTATTCTTTTTGTCGAAGAGGGATTATATGGACGATTTTGATCTTACAATATCTGGTGCTGTAAGATTACCCAATACTTTTTCTTATGGAGAGGGTATTACATTAGCTAATCTTTTGATTATGGCTGGTGGTTTGGCACAAGAGGCTTCGGGTGCTAAAATTGACATTTCGAGAATAGTAGATTATGATGCAGAAACAAATCAAATTAAGCCTCAAAGAACATTAGTACGATCATTTAATATTTCAAATGATGGAGGTTTAAGTGATGAGGCTTTGGATTTTGCTCTGGAACCATACGATCAAGTTGCTGTTAGAGTTAATCCAGATTATCAAGAAGCAAGAACCATAGTGCTAACAGGAGAGGTTCAATTTCCAGGAGTTTATTCCTTATTATCAAAAGACGAAACTATAGCTACGCTAATTAATCGTGCAGGTGGGTTGAAAACTAGTGCTGATATGAGTGCCGTGAAAATGTTTCGTAATATGAAGGTTGAAGAAACTCCTGATAATGAGGTAGACTTTTTTGAGGACGATGAAGAAATTGTAAATGGTTTTTTCTCGGATGGAGAATTCGTTCAAATTGTTCCATTAAATGAAGAAAAAGATAAGATGAATAAAATTGAAAAATCCTATGTACATAAATATATTCCTGTTCATTTGGAGTTAAAGAAAGCAATGAAGTATCAAAATTCCAAATATAATATTGTTCTTAATGATGGAGATAGTATTCATGTTTCTGCAAAACAAGATTTAATTACCATAACTGGAGCACTTTCTAATTTTGATCAAACATCCATTTCAGTTCCACATTTAGAAAGAAGAGCTAACTACTATATAAATAATTATGCTGGAGGTTTTACAAAACATAATATAAAAGAAAACACTTTAGTTATATCTCCATCTGGAAAAGTTTCTAAAGCAAAAGATTTTGGCTTATTTATTTTATATCCCCGAGTTAAGATGGGATCAACAATAAAATTGACAGAGGATATAAAAATCAAACGTCAAAAGCCAGAACCTGTTGATTGGACTAAGGTTTTAGAAAGTACAGTGACTAAAATTTCAGCTTTAGCTTCTTTATATATTCTTTACCTGTCAAGACAATAAATATGAGTAATTCAAATATAAATTATGAAAATGTAGGACTAAAGGATGTTATTTTAAAACTAATTAGCATTAAAAAGTTATTGTGGCAAAATAAGCTTAAGATTTTTGTAATATCATTGATTTTCGGTCTTTTAGGAAGTACATATGCATATTTTAAGAAAGAAACCTATGAGGCTCATTTGACTTTTGTTATTGATGAAAGTCAAGAATCAACAGGCTTAGGAGCTATTTCTGGTATGGCAAGTCAGTTTGGGTTTAATTTAGGTGGAGCTTCCAGTGGTACATTTAACCAAACTAATATTCAAGAAATTATTACATCTAGAAGAGTTGTTGAAGAAGCTCTTTTGATAAGAGGTATTATTGATGGTAAAGAAGATTTATTGATAAATCATCATATAGATTTCAATGATTTACGAAAAAAATGGAAGGGTACAAATATTGAGAATTTATACTTTACTTCAAAAAGAGAAGATTTTACTTTACAGCATGATAGTATTATAGGTTTAGCATTTTACAATCTTACTAAAGGTAATATTTCAACCAGTATCGAAGAAGAAAGTAATATTGTAAAAATTTCTTGTGTTTCAAAAAATGAAGATTTTGCTAAGTTAATGATTGAGTCTTTAGCAAATAAGCTGGAAGAATACTACGCTATTTTTCAAACAGCTAAGTCCAAAAATACTTTAGATTTTCTATCTCATAGAGCTGACTCTGTACTTCTTGAATTAAAAAATGCAGAATATAGATACGCTTCTTATAAAGACGCAAATTTTGGAGTTCAACGGGCTAAAGGATTACTTGAAGAAATTAGATTGAAAAGAGATGTTGAGATTTTAAATATTATGTATGGTGAGATAGTTAAAAATTTAGAAATCTCAAAATTTACTCTTTTAAATAATAAGCCTTTATTAAATATTATTGACTCGCCAACTTTGCCATTAGAGGTCAATGAATTACCAATTGTATTGGCTTTTATATTATTTTCAATATTAGGTTCAGTAATTTATTCATTTATCTTAATTGTCAAACAGATAATTAATGAAGAGATGAGCTAAAGAACTTTTTTTAGTATTTCAAGTTTTATTCCTCTTGAACCCTTCAGAAGTATGAACATATCTTCGATTGGATTTTCTTCAATCCAGCCAAGTGCATCCTCACTATTAAAGAAGTGAATAAAATTATGCTGACACTTATTGAATTCATTACCAATTAGTATAACCTCTTGATTATTTTCTGATAATTCATCAATAATAGATTGATGTTCGACTAATGAGTTTTCACCTAGCTCAAGCATATCTCCTAAAATGAATAGCTTTTTTTTGTGATTTAGTTTTTGAACTGCTTTAATAGCCTCAGACATACTACTAGGATTAGCGTTATATGCATCTAAAATAATAGTATTTCTTCTTGTTTTAAATAGCTGTGAGCGATTATTAGACGGGATATAGCTTTTTATAGCATCTTTTATGTTTTCTAAAGTTACACCAAAATAACTTCCAATTTCACAAGCTGCAAGAATGTTAGTTCTATTGTAATTTCCTATTAATTGTGAAGAAATCAAGGATTCATTAAAAATAGCTTCAGCAAACATTGTATTACTTTGCTCTTGTTTTTTTATATTGTACAAAACACGCTCAGTATTTTCTGAGATAGACATTAGCAGTTTATCATTAGCATTTACAAATAAAGTTCCATTATTTACATTTATATGATCGTAGAGTTCTTTTTTAGCTATAATTACATTTTGAACATTACCGAAACCTTCTAAGTGTGCTTTTCCAATATTAGTTATGATGCCAAAATTAACTTGAGCTAATTTGCATAAAAAATTAATTTCATTTGTGTGGTTAGCACCCATTTCAATTATTAAAAATTCTGTATTGAGTTTTGCACTAAGTAATGTTAATGGTACACCAATATGGTTATTTAAATTACCTTTAGTTGCAACAGTTTTGAAATTCTTTTGAATGACCGCTTTAATTAGTTCTTTAGTGGTAGTTTTTCCGTTAGTGCCAGTAATTCCTAAAACCGGACAATTTAACTGCTTCCTGTGGTATTGGCTAAGCTCTTGTAAACAAGATAGTACATCATCTACTACTATATATTTTTTGTTCAGACAATACGTTTGATTATCAATTACAGCAAAACTAGCTCCTTTTTCAATTGCACTTTTTGCATATTCATTGCCATCGAAATTATCTCCTTTTAGAGCAAAAAATATACTATTTAACTTAATTTGTCTTGAGTCAGTTATGACTCCAGATGACTTTAAAAATAATTTATGTAGCTCCTTTACATTCATATCAAAAAAAACCCCAAATAAAATTGGGGTTTAATATTAGTTACTTTTTTTCGTAATAACCGCTGTTCTTATTCCAATCTACGGGTTTTCGTTGATTTTCTTTGAGGTTACTAGTTGGTGGTCCTAATCTGTCCATGGCACATCTGAAGCCAATATAGCTTGTAGATTGCTTTTGGTCTAGGAATCTTCTTGTCCCTGGTACCATCCAATACGCTCTGTCTTTGTATGAGCCACCTTTATAAACTCTAGTTTGATCAGAAATTAGTGATGTTTCGTTTAATTCATATACTTGATTAGTTGAGGTAAGTTGTTCTAATTCGCTTTTAAGCTTTCTAAGATTTAAAATATCCTTAGAGCTTAGCTGACCATTTTCATCTTTATTTTTTAATAATTCATTAATTTCTTCTTCTTTCTGTTTTATTGGATTAACATATCCTCGTTTATCTGTACCATTAATATTCTGCCAATCTGATCCTGCAGATTGAATTCTAGAATCGTAATCACCATCTAAATAGTTAATATTGTCAGATGTTGAATAATTTCTTCGATTAATATTTTCCTCTACAGTTACCTCTCTTTTAATAATATTTCCGAAGTCATCTTTTTCTACGATAAAGTTATCTTCATCTCTTTGCCATGTTTCGTAAACATTACCTCTAAATGGATTTATGTCAGTGGTATTTGGATCAACAAGTGGCCTGTAAACATCCATGACCCATTCTGATACGTTACCTGCCATATTGTATAAGCCGTATTCATTTGGCCAGTAGCTAATAACTGGAGCAGTTTTGTCAGCATTATCGTTTAGCCTACCAGCCGTACCCATGTTATCGCCACGACCTCTTTTGAAGTTAGCAACAATTTCACCTTTATTTCTTTTAGATGGATTTCTTACACCATCACCATTCCAAGGATATAATTTTCTTTCAGAAACATTTTCTTTTAATGTATTTCCAACTAATGCTAAAGCTGCAAATTCCCACTCAGCTTCAGTTGGTAATCTAAATCTTGGTAGAAGAATACCATCTGATTCTTGTACGTTTCTAATAGCACTTTTATCCTTACCAGCCTTCTTATCATAAGAATGAACACCTAACTTAAGATTAGGTAATTGTCTTCTTATTCTTCCTTCATATTGTCCTAACTTGTATGCATCAGTATTAAATACATTTTCATCAACTTGCTCTGGGTCTTCCCATAAGTATCCATTGTCAATGAGTATTCTTTCATTAACTCTATCAGTTCTCCATGCACAGTAATCAACAGCTTGTTCCCAACTAACTCCAACAACAGGATATTGATGAAAAGCTGGGTGACGTAAATAACTTTCTACGTAAGGTTCGTTAAAAGATAATTTATCTCTCCACACGTTAGTGTCGGGGAGAGCTTTCCAATAAATTTCAGGATAAGAACCATTATCATAATTTGAGCCATAAACTCTTTCAATCCAAAATAAATATTCTAAATAGTCAATATTTCTGACTTCCGTTTCATCCATGTAAAACGAAGATACGGTGACGGTTTTTGGAACATTATTCCAATCATATTGTACATCTTGTTCTACACGTCCCATTGTAAATGAACCACCCTCAATAAATGCCATTCCATCAGGTGTAATTTGTTCAGTGTAGTTTGTTGAGACTTCAAAACCTCCGTGTTTTGGATCATTGTAGTTCCAGCCTGTTGTTTTTGATTTTTCTTTACTACATCCGAAGATAAAAGCTATACAAAGAACTATTAATATTTGATTTTTCATAATTTAATTGGTTTATCTGAATATTTTTAAAACTAAAAGTTGGGGCAATTTATTGTTTCAAAAGATTTACCTTTATTTCTGCAAGGTAGCTTATATGCAAATGATAATTCATGAGCACCTTGTGTATTACTATTATTAAGATCTGAAATTGTAACATCATAGCTATAACCAAATTTCCAGGATGCTTGCTCAATTCCTAAAAGAACAATGAAAGCATCAAAATTTTCAGCACTTTGTCTTAACCATAGACCACCAACAATAGGTCCCTTCATAGCGTATATTCCATAATTCAACTGCATAAAATCTTGTTGTTTTTGAAATAATATGTTAGGTGAAAGTATTGAGGCATTTTTTGGCCTACTACCCGAAGTAGTTCTGTAAGTTCCAAATCTGTTTAACGGGAATGATGCTCCTATATTTGCTGTTACTTTCATCGGCAATCTGCTCTCGCCAATAAATCCTTGGTCTGGCATTGTGATGTGATGAGCAGCAAAACCAAAGTAGTAATCAAATTGATTATTAGCATTTCCGAAGCCCATAAAACCTGCCGCAAAGTCTGTAAATCCTTTAGAGTTGGCATAGTTTACAATATCTTCGTTTGTTGGGTAAATAAATCCTTGTACTGGATCAATCATGTCCCCAAAAGTAAGGTTTTGCCAATCAATTCCTAATTGTCTATAAGCAGCTTCAAAACCAGCATTAATTGATAGTTTTTTATTTATCTTTAGTCTGTATGCGTAAGCGGCACTTATATGAGTAGTATTTAAGTTTCCAGCCCCTGCTACGTCTTTGGCTATTGCAAATCCTAATCCGCCACCAAGTTTTTCTACGTATTGGTCATATGATGCACTGTAAGTAACATATGTTTTGCCTATTCCTGGCCATTGATTTCTGTGATTTAGACTGATTCGTGGGCAGATATTAGTTCCTGCCATTGCTGGGTTAAGATATAATGGGTTAGCGAAAAATTGGCTAAATGCAGGATCCTGTGCCTTAACTTCATTATTGAAACTAAATAATAAAGATATACTCAATAAAAATAAAATCTTCTTCATCGTGGATTATGATCTTAGTAGCTAACAAAAATAAAAAAATATTCTTACAACTATCAATTTATACTAATGAATAGATAATATAATTATTCCAAATACGTTTTATACTATTATTTAATTCATTTTATTCATGTAACTTACATTCATATGTACTAACTTTGAACTTCATTTTTAATTATGAATTATTTAGTCACAACTGCTTTTTTGTTGTTAATGTTTTTTAATCTCAGCGGACAACAATCACAATACTATTTTCTAGATTATAAATTCCATAATGGCGATGTGTTAGTGAATAATACTAATTCTCATCATTTAAGTTTTGAATTTCAAACATCTGATTTTCTTTCTAAAGGAGATGTAAGTATTGTTAATCCAATTTACATCCCTTGTGATTCTTTTGAAATTAATTACGTTAAAAATTTTCTAATTGACTCAATTCCTCTTCTAAATTACCAAAGTGGAATAAATCAAAAACGGCTTATTGTAAAAGGAGATATTTTTCCGTTTATACTAAAAGACGAAATTTACCACAAATTAATTTTTGCTGAATTACAACTAATTACAACACCCTGTTTACCTGCAAGAAAATCGAAAGCTACTATTGAACACTCTGTTCTTTCAAGTGGTAATTGGTATAAGTTTGCTTTAAATACAGATGGGATTTATAGATTGTCTTATCAAGATTTAAAAAATCTTGGTATGAATGTTTCCAATTTAAACCCTAAGAATTTGAGAATATTTGGTCACCCTGGAGGATTATTGCCTACAGAAAATTCTTCCAAACGAACAATTGATTTACAAGAGTTAGCTATTCAAGTTATAGGTCAATCTGACGGCAGTTTTGATGAAAATGATTTCATTTTATTTTATGGACAGTCCCCTAATCAATGGTTTTTAAATAGCTCTGGTTTTTTTAGTCGTCAACAGCATTATTATGATGATAATACTTACTATTTTATTACTGCTGATTTAGGTCAAGGCAAGCGTGTAGAGTCATTTCAATCGCTATCCAACGCAGATACTATTATTAATACCTTTAATGATTATCAAATACACGAAAAAGAAGAAGTCAATTTTATCAAATCTGGCCAAAATTGGTATGGAGATGTTTTCGATTTGGTTGATACCAAATCTTTTGATTTCAATTTTCCTAATATAGTAGGTATAGCCAATTTAAAATTAGCTCTAGCTGCTAATTCACCTTCTCCATTCAATTCTGATTTTACAATTAATTGTTCGGGAATGTCAAGTCAGAACATCTCTATTTCTGGAATAAGTGGCAGTTATAACAAAGCAAATCTTAAAGTTTTTGAAAATATAATTAGTCCGTCATCAGACAATATACAATTAACACTTAATTTTAGCAGTTCATCTCCCTCAGCAAAAGGTTGGATTGACTATATAGAAATTAATACTCTTAGAGATTTAAAGATGTTTGGTAGTCAAATGTCTTTTAGATCTTTGGCTTCTGTTCAATCAAATTCTATCAGTGAATTTCAACTTTCTAATACTAACGCACTAACAAGAATATGGGACATTACACAAGCACTCAACCCACGATATATTTTAGGGCAAAGTTCAGCATCTGAGCTTTCCTTTAAAATCCCAACCGATACTTTAAGACAATTTATTGCATTTAACGGGGGATACTTATCTGCTAACTTATTAGGAAAAGTAGATAATCAAGATTTACATTCTTTGAGAAATATTGATTATTTAATTGTGTCACACCCCATATTTCTGGAACAAGCCAATAGACTAGCTAATTTCCACGAAAGTCAAGGTTTAAACGTTGAAGTGGTGAGCCCTCAACAAATTTATAACGAATTTTCATCTGGGAGTCAAGATGTAACGGCAATAAGAGACTTTGCTAAAATGCTATACGACCAAGACCATCCATTGAGGTATTTATTATTATTTGGGGATGCTTCCTATGACCCAAAAAATAGATTGTCCAACAATACTAATTATATAGTATCTTATCAGTCGTCTAATTCAACTAATGAGCTATATTCTTATGTCTCTGATGACTATTTCGCTTTACTAGATGAGGAAGAAAGTATATTTTCTAGCGCTGTCAGTATTCCTTTTTTGGATATTGGAGTAGGAAGATTTCCTGTTAAAACTATCGAAGAAGCTAAAAATGCAGTCGATAAAGTTATTGCTTATAGCTCTTTAGAGTCATATGGTGATTGGCGATTAAATATGTGTTTTGTTGGTGATGACAATGATGAAGTTGAAACTGTTCACTCTTTACAAGCCGAACAATTGGCAGACTATATTGCTTCAAACCATCCTGAGATGAATGTAGATAAGATTTATTTGGATGCTTATCAACAAGAATCATCGACTGGGGGACAGCGTTGTGAGAGTGCTAATAATGCTATTTCAGAGGCTATTAATAAAGGTATGTTTGTAGTCAATTACAATGGACACGGAGGAGAACTAGGATGGGCCCACGAAAGAATTTTAGAAATAGATGACATAAATACTTGGAACAATAAATATAAACTACCTTTATTCATGACGGCAACTTGTGAGTTTAGCAGATACGACGATCCTGAAAGAGTTTCGGCAGGAGAGCAAGTGTTTCTCAAAGAAAATGGAGGGGCAATAGCTTTGTTAACTACTTCAAGAGTGGTATTCACAGGCAGTAACTTGGATTTAAACACTTCCTTTCTTGAAAATTTATTTCCACAAGAAAATGAATCATTTCCTAGATTAGGAGATGTATTAATAAGAACTAAAAACAATGTTGTTGATGTTTCAAATACTAATCATAGAAACTTTACTTTATTAGGAGATCCAGCTCTACAATTGGCATATCCTCAATATGATATTATACTGACTGATGTTCAGGATAGTGCCAAGGCATTAGGTTTAGTCACTATTTCTGGAGAAATACAACACAATGATCTTAAGCTTAATAATTTCAATGGTTTAGTTTATCCAAAAGTATATGACAAACGTAGAGACTTCCAAACTTTAGGGCAAGATGAATCTCCAGAATTTGTTTTTGATTTACAAAAGAACTTATTATTCAAAGGCAAGTCCTCAGTTGAAAACGGAGATTTTTCATTTTCATTTATTGTTCCTAAAGATATAAATTATGACTTTGGAAACGCTAAAATTAGTTTGTACGCAAAAGGAAATGTTCAAGGCCAATTTTGTGATGCATTTGGTTACAATTTTGATATGGTTGTTGGTGGTAC